>Ga0209467_1000240_pt1 | contig 94457 bp, 88 predicted proteins | sample Higcelwee11metaG_FD_187175 | JGI IMG/M metagenome (GOLD analysis project Ga0209467, IMG submission 187175) | Freshwater pond sediment microbial communities from the University of Edinburgh, under environmental carbon perturbations - High... | ecosystem: Environmental > Aquatic > Freshwater >...
GCCAACCGATTGAATCATTGTTTAATTGGATTCAGGTCAGAACAAATATTCAAGTTGCCTCCAAAGTACGATCCTATCATGGTTTAATGGTTCATATTTTTGGCAGACTCGCAGCAGCAATGTTTGTCATGATTTTTAACCCTTAATTGGCATTAATAATAGATTTAACAATTTAAAATAATTATAAATAATTAATTGTTAACAAATAATTGCTAACGGCAATCGACGGTATCACATCAGCCTGACAGCAATGGGGATAAAACGCATGAAATTCAACCCTGATTTTTGGGCGCTCATCATCGGCGGCTCCAGCGGATTCGGCCTGGCAACGGCCCAAAAGCTGGCGGCTCACGGCATGAACCTGTGCATTGTGCACCGGGACAGGCGGGGAGCCATGTCCCGCATCACGCCGGAATTTGAAAAACTGAAAACTACCGGTGTCAAGACATGCTTCTTCAACCTGGACGCGCTGTCCGACAGCGGCAGGGGCCAGGTTCTGGACAGGCTGTCCGCGGAAATGGGGCCAACCGGCAAAATCCGGATGGCGCTTCACAGCGTGGCATTCGGCAATTTAAAACTTCTGGCCCCGTATCCGGCGCCGGATGCGCCCCGGAAAACCCGGCGCCGCATCGCCGAAGCTGCGGGGATCACTGCCGGCCGGATGGACCAGATCATCGAAGAACAATTTGAAAATAATGCGGATTGCCTTCATGCGCTTTCCGACCCGCCGGTTTATGACAACGAGCGGTTTCTGGAAGCGGATGATTTTTCCCGCACCATCCAGGCCATGGGGTTTAATCTGGTGGAATGGGTGAGGGATATTTTTTCCCGTAAATTATTTGCCGAAGATGCCCGGGTGCTCAGCATGACCAGTGAGGGCGGGCGCAAATCCTGGCGAGGATATGCGGCGGTATCGGCCGCAAAGGCGGTGCTGGAATCAGCAAGCCGGTCCATGGCTCTGGAATTTGCGCCTTATGGCATCCGGTCCAACGTGATTCAGGCCGGCGTGACCGACACCGCAGCCCTCAGAATCATTCCCGGAAGCAGGCATATCCGGGCCAATGCAGTGTTGCGAAACCCGTTCGGCCGCCTCACCACACCAGAAGATGTGGCCAACGTCATTTATCTCCTGTGCCTGGATGAAGCCGCGTGGATCAACGGAGCGCTCATCTGCGCGGACGGCGGGGAAGGAATCGCATAATGAAATACCAAGAATTTTTGGCCCAGGATCATTTTGATTTTGAAAGTTTACTGGCGTTTGCATACGGGCGCCTCATTGAAGACCCGCCCCAGGATTTTGACGCGAGGCTTCCCGCACCCCCGTTTCTGATGGTGGACCGTATTTTGTCCATTACAAAAAAAGGCAGCCGGGGACGGATTGTGGCCGAGCAGGACATCCGGCTGGACGCCTGGTATTTTCAGTGCCATTTTCCCGGAGATCCGGTGCAGCCGGGATGTCTGTGTGTGGATGCCGTCTGGCAGTTGATGGGATTTTACTGCGTGTGGTGCGGGGCTTTAGGCGCGGGCCGGGCTTTGGGATGCGGGGAAGTCTCATTTGACGGCCAGATCCGGCCCCATAACCGGGTGGCTCGGTTTGAAATCGATATTCTGCGTTTTCAAGCGCTGAAACAGGCCGGCTCCAGCATCGTGATTGCGGACGCCAATGTGTTTATCGATAATGAACCCATCACCACCGTCAAACAGGCCCGGACCGGCATTTTCAAGGGCATCACCTATAAGGGATATCCCAACCGGACCCCAAATTATCTGGGCGGCGCTACCCGGCCATGAAAAACATTAAGGCGGGTAGGAGTGGGCCATGCCCACGAAAAACATTCGCGAGCATGGCTCGCTCCTACAGCGAAAAAAGCTCAAAACCAGAAGGACACCAATATGAATAAGATTAATGAAAAACCCGTGGCCATCGTCACCGGCGGCGCAACCGGCATTGGTGCAGCCTGCTGCCGGGCTTTGGCGGATGCAGGGTTTTATGTCGGCATCCATTACAGATCAAGCAAGGCCGGGGCCGATAAACTTCTGTCCGATATCGGCAACAAAGGGTTTCTGCTTTGTGCAGACCTGGCGGACCCGGATCAGGTGGAAGCCATGATCCAGCAGATACGGAGTGAAGCCGGCCGGGTGGATGTGCTGGTGAATAATGCGGGCATGTGCATCAATGAACCCATACTCACCATGAAACTGGAAGCCTTCGACCGCCAGCGGGGCATGCTGCGGGGCGTATGGCTGCTGACCAAACGGGTGCTCAGGATGTTTATGCTCAAGCAGCCGGAAGGCCGCATCATCAATATTTCCAGTGTCGTCGGGCATACCGGCAACGCCGGCCAGATGCCGTACACCATGGAAAAGGCAGCCCTGGACGCCATGACCCGCTCCCTCGCCAAAGAGCTTCAGGGCCGGAATATCCGGGTCAATTCCGTTGCCCCCGGATTTATTGACACGGAGATGACCGCCATCTTGAGTCCGGAGGTGCGGCAGCGCATTCTATACATGATTCCTTTAGGCCGCATGGGACGGCCTGAAGAAGTGGCGGAAGTCGTGACGTTTCTGGCAACATCCGGCGGGTATATTCACGGCAGCGTGCTTCATGTGAACGGAGGCATGTATGGCGGATAATACGGAACTTCTGCACCGGACCCTCTCGCTGATTCCCCAGCAGCACCCGTTCCGGTTTATCGACACCATCATCAGCGCGGATGAGAAAACCATCCATGCCAATTACCGGTTCCGGGAAGACGAGATGTTTTACAAAGGCCATTTTCCGGGCAATCCCATCACGCCCGGGGTGATTCTCATTGAAACCATGGCCCAGACCGCCGTGGTGGCCATGGGGATTTACCAGCTCCTGAACCAGGGGGTGTCCGCGCTGGAATTACAGCGGATGACGACCCTGTTCGCCTTTGCGGACGCGATTGAATTTAACGGAATCGTGGTTCCCAATGAGCGGGTCGACATTTTCGGCGAACTGATTTACCTGCGCCGGGGACATTTAAAAACAAAGGCCCGCATCCAAAGAGAAAGCGGGGAAACGGTCTGTTCGGGAATTCTGACCGGGGCCGGGGTTGCAAAAACGGGCATTGAACATCGTTTCGACCAAATGCAACTGTAGGGGTGGGGTTTATCCCCACCCAAAAAGGGAGGGCGTAAAGCCCTCCCCTACAATGGCCGAAAAAAGATAACCGCCCAAAAACATAATAAGGTTTAAAAACATGAAAAACAGAGTGGTGGTGACCGGCATGGGGGTTGTGGCGCCCAATGCTTTGGGGCTGTCTGATTTTGAACAGGCATTGAGAAACGGCAAATCCGGCATCCGGTTTATTCAGAACCTTGCGGATTTGAAATTTGCCTGTCAGATCGGGGGCGTTCCGGAAAATTGCGGGGACGACGCAAAAACCAATTCAGGCGGCAATATCGGGTATGCGACAATGGCGGCCCTGGAGGCATGGCAGGATGCGGGCCTTTCTCCTGTCCCGGCGGATCAGCCCGCGGACTGGGATTCCGGGGCCATCGTGGGCTGCGGGATTTGCGGCATGGAAACCATCGCTGGCGAGGTTATCCCCAAAGTCAACGCCGGAAACGTCCGCCGTCTGGGCTCACAGATCGTGGAACAGGTCATGGGCAGCGGTGTCAGCGCCCATATTGCAGGCATTCTGGGTCTGGGCAACCAGGTAACCTCCAATTCATCGGCATGCAGCACCGGGACCGAAGCCATTATCGACGCGGCCTGGCGCATACGAAAAGGACTTGCCCGGCGCATGATCGCGGGCGGTTCGGAAGGCGCGTCTCCCTATACCTGGGGCGGGTTTGATTCCATGCGGGTTCTGGCCCGGAAATTCAACGATGCGCCGGAAAAAGGGTCTCGCCCCATGAGCGCAACTGCCTGCGGGTTCGTGCCAGGGGCGGGCGCCGGGATTTTGGTTCTCGAAGACCTGGAATTGGCGCTCTCTCGCGGCGCCCGGATTTATGCCGAGATTACCGGTGCTGCCGTCAACTGCGGCGGCCAGCGGAGCGGCGGGTCCATGACCTCGCCTAATCCCGAGGGTGTTCAGCGGTGCATTGGGGATGCGATCGGTGATGCCGGAATTCTTCCGGAAATGGTGGACGGCATCTGCGGGCATCTCACCGCCACCTTTGCCGATCCCCATGAGGTGAAAAACTGGTCGGCGGCCTTGAACCGTGGGGCAGAAACCTTTCCCCTCATCAACAGTGTCAAATCCATGATCGGGCATTGCCTGGGGGCTGCAGGAGCCATTGAAACCATTGCCGCCGTGCTGGAACTCTATAAAGGATTTATGCATCCATCCATTAATTGTGAAGACGTGCATCCAGAAATCAGCGCGTTTGCGCAATCTATTGTCCGGACCTGCCAGGAATTGCCGGAACTGAAGACCATGGCCAAGGCAAGCTTCGGTTTTGGGGATGTGAACAGTTGTCTGATTATCAAAAAATGGGAAAACAATATCAACTAAAGGATAACAAAATGGAAACAAAAGAAATTTTCGACAAGGTGGTAAAAATTATTTCAGAATTTGTCAAAGAGCCGGAGCGTCTTGAAAATGTATCCATGGACACCCTGATTATTCAGGATTTGAAGGTCAATTCGGCCCGGCTGGTGGACATCATTATTCAGTCTGAAGACGTCTTTGACATCGGGATCGATGACGATGACGCGGACCAGATCAAAACCATCGGAGATGCGGTCCGGGTGGTGGAACGGAAACTGGGCGCCGCCTGATAAAATGGAAACGGGCGTCAAACTGGCATTCTGGTTTCAATATGCAATGGGGCGGGCATTGGTTTTTTTGACCGTGCCGCTGATGGTCATTGCCGTCAAACTGGCCGGATACCGGGTGCGGGATTTAAAAAAAGTCCGCCGGACCGTTAAAGATTTAATGGCCCGGCACCCGGGCCCTTGGCTAATCTGCGCCAACCACCTCACCCTGATTGATTCCGTGATCCTGGCCCATGCCATGATGCCGCCCTGGCGGTATTTGTTCCGGTTCCGCGAGCTTCCCTGGAATATCCCGGAACACATGAATTTTAATCGCAATCCGGCTTTGAGAGCGGTGTGTTTTTTGGCCAAATGCATCCCCGTGGTGCGCGGCGGGGACCGCGGCAGGGTCAAGTCCAGCCTTGAAAAATGCCTGTTCGTGCTTGGGCGGGGAGAGCATTTGATGATTTTTCCGGAAGGCACCCGCTCCCGCAACGGACGGGTGAACACCGAAGATTTTCCTTACAGCGTGGGCCGGCTGGCGAGATCCGTCCCGGATTGCCGGGTGATGTGCGTTTATCTGCGCGGCGATGGTCAGGAAACTTACAGTGATTTACCAAAGAGAGGGGAAACCTTCACCATGGCAGTAAAAGAATGCCGCCCCGAAACCAGGCTCACGGGACTCCGTGCCCAGAGGGACTGCGCAGCCCGGATTATCGGCTGTTTGAATCAAATGGAGAACGATTATTTTAATTTGCGCGGGCAATGATATTGTGGATTTGGATACCCCCCAAGCCCGGGGCAAATCCAAAGACGCCCGGTTTATGGAAAGGGTTCTGACCGCCTGTGAACGCCGGGCAATAAAGCGATCAGACCATCCGGACCAACTGCTGTGGGCGTTCTGGGCCGCCAAGGAGACTGCATACAAGGCAATAAACAAACTGTATCCGGATGTTTCATCCTCACCCGGCCTGTATGAAGTTCAGCTTGAAGAAGGAGCGCCGGCAGCAAGCGGCGTTGTGTGTACGCCGAAAACTGAGGTGCCGGTCCGAATCCTGTTTCACCCGGAGTATGTTCACTGCTTCGGCGGATTAACGGGTTCCGGGCATCTGGATGCCATAAAATGGGGCGTCGGGACCATTGATAAAAATTCCGGATCCGTTTCGGAACGCGAATCGCAAAGCGCACGGCGTTTGGCCGCTTCGCACATCGCGGATATCCTTCACTGTGACCCTCGGGATATTGTTATATCAAGACAAAATCATCATGCAAAATCAGACTTGCCGAAAGTATATGTCAAGGGAAAACCCGCTGACATGGATATCAGCCTGAGCCATGACGGCCGGTTTGCGGCTTTTGCGGTTGCCGGTTTGCGCAATTCAACCGCAAATCATTTTATAAATTACGATCGAAAAATATAAAAACCACAGAGATCACAGAGGAATCTGTCCTCTGCGTCTCTGCGCCTTTGCGCGAAACAGAAAATATCTCTGTGCCCTCTGTGGTTATGAAAGGAATATATATGGCCATCTCTTCTTTACCTCCCGGCGTCGTCATCAGCGGCTCCGGCCTATGGACGCCGCCCTACACCATCACCAATGATGAACTGGTGGATGCCTATAACCGTTATGCCGAACAGTTTAATACCGACCATGCCGCCGTCATCGCCGCCGGAGAAATGGAGGAAAAACCGCTCTCCAGCGCCCGGTTTATTGAAAAGGCGTCGGGCATCCGATCCCGGTATGTGTATGAAAAACAAGGGATTCTGGATATTCAGCGCATGCGGCCCTGCTTTCCCGAACGAGCGGAATCCGAACTCAGCCATCAGGCGGAGATAGCCGTCCATGCGGCACGGGAGGCCATGAAAGATTCGGGCAAAACACCGGCGGATATTGACGCGGTGATTGTGGCCTGCGCTTATACCCAGAGGGCCTATCCGGCGATTGCCATTGAAGTGCAGCAGGCTCTGGGCGTTGATAAGGGATTTGGATTTGATATGCTGGGGGCTTGCTCAGCGGCGACCCTCGGCCTGCATCGGGCTTATGACAGCCTGATGTCCGGATCGGCAACCTGTGTGCTGGTAATCCATCCTGAAATAGTCACGCCCCAGGTGAATTACCGCGACCGGGATTCACATTTTATTTTCGGGGACGTAGCGGCGGCGGTGATTTTGGAGCTGGCGGACGGGTGCGCTGCGGGCAAGGGGTTTGACGTCCTGGGCGTCCGGGCCATGACCCGGTTTTCAAGCAATATCCGGTCAAATTTCGGGCATTTGTCCCATGCTTTTGATGGGAATCCCTATGCATGGGACAAGCTGTTTCATCAAGCCGGACGAAAGGTGTTTGAAGAAGTCAGCCCCATGGCCGCCGCCCATATCGAAAATCATCTGGGCAATCACGGCATCCGGCCGGACCAGGTTTCCAGGTTCTGGCTGCACCAGGCCAATATCAATATGAACCGGATGGTGCTCAAACATCTCCTGGATACAGAGCCGGGACCGGAAACCGTTCCGGCAATTCTCGGCGAGTACGGCAACACCGCCTCCGCCGGATCCATCGTGGCGTTTCACCTGCACCATCAGGGCATAAAGGCAAATGATATCGGCGTGATCTGCTCGTTTGGGGCCGGCTATTCCGTGTGCAGCCTGATTCTGCGGAAACGGTAGGCCGCTTTTACTCCTTTAAAATCTCCTCAAACAACCGCCGGGTATTGGTGATGGTTTCCCTGATATGGAAGCGGGTATCAATCCGGCGTCTTGCGTTTTCCCCCAGGTGTTTCTTTTTGACGGGGTCATGATAAAGTTCCAGAATAGCCCCGGCAATGGCTGCCGGGTCTTTGGGCGGAATCACCAGCCCGCTTTCATTGTGAATCACCAGTTCCGGATGCCCCCCAACACTCGTCACAATGGGCGGGGTGCCGTATGCCATGGCTTCAATAACCGCCCTCGAAAGCCCTTCCTTGAACACGGACGGCAGAATAAAGGTGTCGCACGCCCCGGCAATGGCTGGCGCGTCATTCCGGAACCCCGCCAGATGCATCCGGTCCCGATAAGGGCTCTGATCAATCTGCCGCCGCAGATTCATGTCCTCCGTCAGTTTCCCCAAAAACAGAAAATGAATGGGCGCGTCCTTTGGCAGATATTTGGCTGCATCCACAATATAATTGAGGCCCCGGTTGGGGCGGTTCCGGCCCGCGAACCCGACCACAAAAGCACCTGCCGGGATGCCAAACTGCGTCAGATCCACGGGCGGGGCTTGGTACCAGGCAAGGTCATGGCCTTTATAGATGGTGACCGGTTTTCGGGAATTTAACCGTAAATCCAAAAAATGCAGGGACAAAAAATAGGCTTTTACGGAATCGGAAACACAGACGATGCGGCTGACCCTGGGATGCAGATGGGTCATCCATGAGCCGGGGGACAGAAACCCCACATTGCCGGCCACACCCCGGTAGGTGATGACTTTGCAGGGCATCCCCCGGGACGCCATCAGGGCGGTTGCGGCCGCCGGGTTGTTAAAACAATAGAGGATATCGTATCGCTTGATGTCCAGTTGCGCCCGGATGCGACGGACCCCCGCAAAATCCAGCCGGTTTTTCAGGATCAGATCCATAACCGGCACACCGGCATCTTTTAATCTGCCATAATGTTTCCCATCCGGATTACACATCACTTCAATGTCCACGCCCGCGGCTTTCAGGCCGATAAACAATTCCGTTTCCGGCAGGTCGCTTTTGTCCGTGACGCAGAGTACGCGATAGGTCATGACGGTCCTTTTCAAGCCTCGGTCCGGTATAGCCTTGTCAACGTCAATGTGGCGGCCAGGAGGATCATATAGATATTGATATTGATATTTCTGGAAAAAATGGTTTCAGTGACGGCAAACAGCATGAAGGAGGCAATATGCATGATGCCCGCATAAGCGATATCCTTGGACGGTCCCCAGCGGCGGGCGATGAAAATAAACACCAAAAGCGGCGCGATGAAAACAAACAGGAGAATCAAAAGCCCGGCAACGCCATAAGCCGCCATATTGGTCAGGTACATGCTGTGCGGATTGGAATATTTTACAATAGATTCCGGAATTTCGTTTCGAGAGGCTTTTTCTTGAATCACCATGGGGTATCCTTCTTTCCCCCACCCGATAACCGGATGTTCCGTGAACATTTGCCATGCCTGCTGCCACATGCTCAGGCGCACCACGTATTCTCCAGTGCCTTCCCCGTTAAAAAAAGCTTCTGCCTGGGTAAGTCCGGTCCGGACCCGCTGATCCAGGGAAGAACCGGGCAGATGATACAGACCCGCCGACAAAAGTGTAACCGCCAGCACCAGCATCAACCGGCTGCGCCACGGCCGCCGGAATGAGCCGAGCTGGATAAAAAAAATCATTCCCAGAAAAGGAATTGCCACCAGTGCGCCCCGGGTGCCGGATAGAAAAGCGGCCAGAATGCCGAAGGCCAGGGCCAGGAGTGGAAAAGCCGCCAGGGCCGGGTGTTTTTCATGAAAATACCGCAGCCCGGTCAGGCTGATAAATCCCATGGCCAGGGAAATATTGCCGAAGGCAATTGCATTATAGGAACCGGTGGCCCTGTCCCCGGCGGACGTGCCATAAATATAATAAACTGAAAATACGCCGCAAATAATGGCCGCCATGGCCGCGCCGTACCAAAGGGTCCAGGATTTAAGCCCGGTTCGGTGGAACAGATAGAAAATCACCCCGAAAGCCAGAAACCGCACCTCATGGTCCAGATTCCAGTCAAACGATGCGCCTTCCCGGAGCAGACCGTTTCCCAGATAAAAAAAGAAACAAACCAAAAAATATGCGACGAACGACCAGATAACCAGGCGTTCACCCGGCTCAAACCCAGGCTTTTTTTTTCGGGTCATCCACGCAAAAATGCCAAACAGGGTCAGCGCCACCAGAATAATGCTGGCAGAATGCTCCACCATATTGCTCAGGGTGGGCATGAAAAAAACGATCAGGTAAACAATAATTCTTAAAAATTCCGGCATAAGGGTATCGATTGCGCCAATTATAAATAAATAAAGTTATAAGTGCCTGAAGTTCAAAGTGCCTGAAGTTTCGGCGGCGCTGGGCGCCATTTTTTAAAGCCTGCCTTCTTATATATGATTGGCGTCAATTTTCAATTTTATTTTTCATATTTCAGCATCCGTTTGAATTTACATGCAGTTCAGGCCGTTTTCAAATGATTTAAACTTGACAAATTTTTTGAAAACAAGAAAAGTGAACCTGATTTTTTGTAAACGATGCGGTTTTCCAATTTCAGCTATTTTCAATCAACATATTAATATAAAAAAGGGATTTTAAAATGAACCCGTTAGCAAAAGAACTAAATGAAGTAATCGAAGGTGGCAACCCGAAACTCATGTCCATGATGGCGGACATCGGCAAAAACCTGTTCTTCCCCAAGGGCATCCTGTCCCAGAGCGCGGAAGCCAAGGAAAAAGCCCACCGCATCAACGCCACCATCGGCATCGCCAAGGAAGGGGACGCCACCATGGCCCTGCCGTCGGTCATGGAAAGCATCAAGGGCCTGCCGCCGGAACTGACCCTCACCTATGCGCCGTCTTTCGGCGTGATGGAACTGCGGAAAACCTGGAAACACGCCATCTATGAAAAAAATCCATCGCTGGCGGGCAAGCAGATCAGCCTGCCCATCGTGACCAACGGCATCACCCACGGCATCAGCGTATTCGCGGATATGTGGGTGGATCCGGGTGATGTCGTCATCCTGCCGGACATGATGTGGGGCAATTACAACCTGATCCTGTCGGTGCGCAAGCACGCGGTCATCAAGCATTTCAAAATTTTCACCGAATCCGGCGGATACAATACCGATGCCTTGGAACAGCGGATAAAGGAAGAGGCCAAGACCAAAGACAAAATCATTGTTTTACTCAACTTTCCCCACAATCCCACAGGCTACGCCGTCACCACCGCCGAGGCGGACCGGATCGTGAACATACTCAAGGAAGTGGCGGAAGCCGGCACAAACGTGATTGCAGTGATCGATGACGCGTATTTCGGCCTGTTCTATGAGGACGATGTGCTGAAAGAATCGGTTTTCGCAAGGCTTGCCGGCATTCATCCCAATCTCCTGGCGGTCAAACTGGACGGGGCCACCAAGGAAAATTACGTGTGGGGGCTGCGGGTGGGATTTATCACCTACGGCTGCGTTATCGATACGGATGCGGCAAAAGTCTATGACGCCCTGGAGCGGAAAACCGCAGGCGCGGTGCGGGGCAATATCTCCAATGCCAGCCACCTGAGCCAGTCCATCGTGCTGACCTCCATGAAAAGCCCGAATTTCGCCGCTGAAAAGCAGGAAAAATACAATATTCTCGAAGCCCGGGCCAAAAAGGTCAAACAGGTGCTGGCGGATCCCAAATACAAGGATGCCTGGGATGTATATCCTTTTAATTCAGGGTATTTCATGTGCATCCGCCTGAAAACGGTCAAGGCCGAGCCCCTGCGGCTGCATCTGCTGAACAATTACGGCGTGGGGCTCATCTCCCTGGGCGAGACGGACCTCCGGGTGGCGTTCTCCTGCCTGGAGGAAGCGGATGTGCGGGTACTGTTTGACACCGTGCTTCAGGGGGTAAGGGATCTCTCCTAATCATAACGGACTTCCACCAGAAACAACCCGTGCGGCGGGGCTGTGGCCCCCGCCGCATCGCGGTTTTTCGCCTCCAGAATGCGCCTGAAATCATCAACGGAAATTTTTGACAGCCCCACATCCACAAGGGTTCCCACCAGGTTCCGCACCATATACCGCAAAAAACCGTCCGCCGTGATTTCAAATACCCAAACACCATTATTTTTTTCATAAAAATCAGCATGTAGAACCGTTCGGACGGTATGGGCACGGGGGCTGCCGGTGCCTTCAAAGGATTTGAAATCATGTTGGCCACAAATCAATGCCGCAGCCCGGCCCATGGCGTCAATATCCAGTTGTTTGCGGATATGCCATGAAAACCTTCGGCCGATGGCCGTGGGAAGGGGGCGGTTAAGTATATGGTAGCGGTAGGTTTTGCGCCGGGCGCTGAACCGGGCGTGAAACGTTTCATCCACCGGCTCGCAGGACCGGATAACGATATCATCCGGCAGCAGGCTGTTGAGCCCGGAAATATATGCCGGTGCCGGAATTTTGGCGGATGTCTTAAAACTCGCCGTCTGGCCCAGGGCATGGACCCCCGCGTCGGTGCGGCCCGAACCGTGCAGGATAATGGGTTCCTTGGTCATGACCGACAGAGCCTTCTGGATCGTGGCCTGAATGGTGACGTCTCCGGCCTGGATTTGCCAGCCGTGATAATCCGTGCCGTCGTATTCGATGGTGAGTTTGTAATTTTGCATTCGCCCGCCCGATTGAGACTGTAAATTATTGAAGAATATGATAGTGACAAAAAATACAATTAAATTCAATGAGGAGAATAGAATGGTAAAAGGATTTACGGCCGCAGGGATTGCGGCGGGCATCAAGAAAAGCGGCGCAAAGGATCTGGGTCTGATCGTATCCGCCGTTCCGGCGGCGGTGGCCGGGGTATTTACAAAAAATCAAATCAAGGCCGCGCCGGTGGTTCTGGACATGGAACGGGTCAAGGCAGGCATCTGCCGGGCCGTGATCGCCAACAGCGGCAACGCCAACTGCTGCACCGGCGACCAGGGCATGCAGAACGCCATAAAAATGGCGAAACTGACGGCGGACGCCATCGGAGCGCCGGAAGACATGGCCCTGGTGTCCTCCACCGGCGTAATCGGCCAGGCCCTGCCAGTTGAAAAAATCGCCGCCGCTGTTCCCAGCCTTATCCATGCGTTATCGCCGGACGGATTCCTGAGTTTTGCCGAATCCATCATGACCACGGACACAAAGCCCAAGATGATTACCCGGACCGTGGACGTGGCCGGAAAGTCTTTTTCCGTGGTGGCGGTGGCCAAGGGCGCTGGCATGATCCGGCCGGACATGGCCACCATGCTGAGCTATGTATGCACGGATGTTGAGGCGGACGCGCAAACGTTAAAGCAGATTTTGAACCGGTCCGTGAACCTTTCCTATAACCGCATCACCATTGACGGCGACACGAGCACCAACGACACGGTCCTGCTTTTGGCAAACGGCGAATCCGGGGTTTCCATAAATGATGCGGGCGTAAAAGACCAGTTTCAAAAGGTTCTGGACGAGATGCTCATCGCGCTTGCCAAAATGGTGGTACAGGACGGCGAAGGGGTCACCAAGCTGGTGGAAATCAATGTTAAGGGCGCGGCATCCGATGCGGACGCGGACAAAATGGCGGACACCGTGGCCCATTCCAATCTTGTCAAAACCGCATTTTTCGGGGAAGACGCCAACTGGGGCCGGATTATCGGCGCTTTGGGCCGGTCCGGCGCCCCGATCCGGCCGGATGCGGTGGATATTTCCTTTAATGACGTGCTGCTCGTGAAAAACGGCCTGTGGTGCGGGTCTGATGCCGAAGCTGAAGCCACAAAAGTACTCAAGCTGCCGGAATTTGAGGTCAATATCGACGTCCATATCGGAAGCGGCCGGGCCTCCTACTGGACCTGTGATTTTTCCATTGATTACGTGAAGATCAACGCGGATTACCGGTCATAACCACTCAATAAGGGGACACCCCTCAGCCATCCAAGCATCCGGCGCGGCAAAGGATTGTTATCCATTGAAAACAACCGACCTGTGTGTGAATGCAAACCGACCCTCATGGATAGCCGCGTTTCAATACGCCGCGGTTGTCGTGTTGGTATACATTGTTTTCGTTTCGCCGCTGATTCACCGAGCCGGAGGGCATCCCTGGGGCCTTCTGGGATTTTCTAAAAAACTCACCAAGGAGAGTTTCCAGACCCAAGTGCCTGCGCGTTTCATCTCTTCGGAATTCGGCTACGACGGTCAGGCGTATTTTGTTCTGGCGCTTTCTCCCTTTGTCAAAGACCCCGCCCCGCTCGGGTTTCGTTTCGACAACCAGGCCCTCCGGCAGCAGCGGATTCTCTATCCACTGATCGTGCATCTGTTCGCATGGGGGGATTCCAGCCGCACGGCCTGGGGAATGATCATCGTCAACATCCTGGCAATTGGGGGGATGGTGGTTTTTTCGGCAAGGATTTTCCAGCAAATGGGCCAACCGCCCTGGCTGTCCCTCTTGGTTGGGTTTTATCCGGGGCTGGCGGTCTCGGTTCCCCGGGGCTTGACCGAATCACTTTGTCTGGCATGGATTTTTGCGGCCCTGCTCTTATGGCGACGAAGATCTCTGGCAGCAGGTGTTCTGCTTGCGCTTGCCGTCCTGACCCGCGAAACCGCCCTGCTGGTTGCGGCCGGTTTCGGATGCGCCTGGCTTTGGGGAATTCTCAAAAAAACGCACGGGATCCCGCCCGCCCGGATTTGGCTTTTGCCTCTGGCAACTTATCTGCTTTGGCATGGCTTTCTTCGTTTCTGGATACCTGACGGCTCCCTTGCCGCAGCCGCCTCGACAAATATGGGCTGGCCCCTTTCCGGACTTTTTCAGGCGCTCATGAAGCTGATAACCCATCCCGGCCCGACCGAGCTTTTTTTTCTTTTTTTTATCCTGGCCACGTTTGCCTGGCAATTTTTTGTGGTAATAAAAGCAAAAATCAAACCCGGCCCGCTTTTTTCGGCCTGGGTGCTGTATGGCGCATTGCTCTCCCTTGTCGGCATGGATATATGGGACAACAGTCCAGGCCTGTTGCGGGTGACCACCGAATGGAATTTGATAGGCATTTTATTGATTGCTGATTCAAAATTCTGCCAATGGAAACCGTTGGCGGCAGTGTGGATGACTGCATGGTGTCTTTCTGCCGCAGGAGAATGGTATCGGTATGGGCTAATCGGATTCTAACCAGCAGCAGAGAAAAAAAGACCAAAAGGAAACCGGTCAATCCTGGTCAGACAGGTTTTCAAACGGACGCCCCGCCAGATCCCGGAATGCCTGAAACTCTTCGGATCGCCCGATGATGCCCACAATATCCTTTTCCCGGAAGGAGAATTCCGGGCTGGGATTGGGATACAGAATCCCTTTGCGCATGACCCCGGCCACCGTCGCCCCGGTCCGGGCACGGATTGCGGACTCGCCGATGCTTCTCCCCACCAGCGGGCTTTCCGGCTCCAGATTCACCCAGTTTAATTCAAGAAGATGGGACACATTCTGAAGCCGGGAAAGCATCTGGTATTCCGCGCTTAAATCATAGAGCGGCCGGTAACGTTCCCGGCGGATCTCATCCGTAAAATTCTGAATACGTTCCGCCGGCATACTCAGATGCAGCAGGGTCAGCCGCGCAAATTCCAGACTTGCCTCAAATTCCGGCTGCACCACATGATAAACCCCCTGTTCCTGAAGCTCGGTAAGATGTTCAATGGTCTCGGCACGGGTGACGATATGAAGTTGCGGGACCATTTTTTTAACCTGAGAGACAATGACCCTGGAAACCATCATGATCGGCGTGGTGACCAGAATCAGCTTTGCCTTGTCGACACTTGCCGCCTCCAGAATGACGGTCTGGGTGGCGTCGCCATAAATAATGGGGTGTCCGGAAGCCTTGAGATGCTCCACCCGGTGAGAATTGGATTCAATCACCACAAACGATATTTCCAGGGTTTTTAAAATATCGGCGATGGATTTGCCGATGCGCCCGCCGCCGGCTATCACAATATGATTCGCCAGCCCAGTTTCCGGCAAATTGATGGTTTGAAGGGCAAGTGGTTTGCCAAACCGGTTCCGGATCGCATACAAGGGCGCGGAAAGGCCCGATACAACAGGCGTTAAAAGCATGGTGACGATGGTGGTGGTCAGCACCAGGGAATAAAATTCCGGCGAAATGGAGCCGGAACTGATGCCGATGCGGCCCAGCACAAACGAAAATTCCCCCACCTGGCAAAGCCCCAGCCCCGCAGCCAGGGGAATAATATTGCCGTATTTGAAAAGTCTGGTCAACACCGCGAACACCAGGCCTTTTCCCATCATGACGGCGGCCACGAGAAACACCACGGTGGCAAAATGATCAAACAAAAACATGGGGTCAACGAGCATGCCCACGGACGTGAAAAACAACAGACTGAATATGTCCCGCAGCGGAATGATATCGCTTAAGGCCTGATACCCGTAATCGGATTCACTGATGAGGAGTCCCGCCACAAATGCGCCGAAGGCGAAAGACAGGCCGAAAAGATAGGTTCCGTAACCAATGCCAAGACCCATCACCGTGGTGGTGAGTAGAAACAGCTCCCGGGAATTCCAGGACGCCACCTGTTTCATCATCCAGGGAATCACCCGGGTGCCGACCACCACCATGGTCCCCAGAAAAACAGCCGCCTTGACGGCCGCAAAACCTAAGATCGGCAGACCCGCCTCGGGATTGCGGAGCTGGGGCAGAATGATCATCAGGGGCACCACGGCCAGATCCTGAACAATGAGCATGCCGATCATGACCCGGCTGGACAGCGTACCCATCCACCCATGATTTTCCAGGGTTTTCAATATTACCATGGTGGAGGACAGGGAGATGAGCCCCCCGAACCAGATGCAGGAAAGCCCATCCCACCCCAGCCACCGGCCCAGGCCAAAACCATAGGCCATAGTAAGCAGAATTTGGATGGGGGTGCCGAACAGGGCGATATTGCGAACTGGCAGCAATTCCTTTAGGGAAAATTCCAGACCCAAGGCGAAAAGCAGCAGGGCTACCCCGATTTCCGCCAGTTTTTCGATTTCATGGGCGTCGGACACCGTAATGCCGCCGGTATAAGGCCCTACCATCACGCCGGCCAGAATATAGCCAACGATGAGCGGCTGCTTGAACCGGTGGGCCACCAGCCCGCCGATCAGCGCGGCCATAACCACAATCACAATGTCTCCGGCAATTCCCACAGATATTATTCCCTCCCGCAGACCGGTTTTTATCCGATCATGATAAATTCCCCTGCTTCTGACATCTTCATCCTATGCCGGTCCATCCTATGCCGGATTTCAAGGCTCATTCTGAAACAGGATATTTTTCCATAAAGAATTTTTCAGACTGGACCGTTCCGATGAGCACCAACTCGTCCGCTTTCTCAAGCGTCATATCCGGATCCGGATTGACATTCAGCTCGTCCCGCCGTTTGACGGCAACCACGCTGCAACCGGTGTCCTCCCGGATCCGCAATGACCGAATATGCCGATTTGCCAGCCGGTGGGGAACCGCTACGCGAAAGACGTTCAACCCCTCGGAAAGCATGAGCATCTGTTGAGGTTCCAGCAGGTTCATGATGGTGGAGGTCACCATGGAGCTGAAGGACATCACCAGGTTTGCGCCTGCCCGGTGAAGGGTGTTGACGTTGCGGTCCAGACTGGCGCGGCAGATGATCTGGGCGTCCGGCCGCAGCCGCCGGCAGTAGATGGTCAGGTAGATATTCAGGTTGTCGTCATGGGTGGTGATGATAATTGCCGGAGTTTTGTCGATGCCCGCCCGGGTCAGGACATCCAGATCCCCGGCGCTTCCCACAATAAAGCGCTCATCCTTTACGGCGATGCCCGCCTTTTTTTCCACCACCCGGTAGTCAATATCCCTTGCGATCAGGGACTTCACCACGGCCTGGCCCACCCGCCCGCCGCCCAGCACCAGCACCGGCGCCACATCCGGAGAGGATTCTCCTGAATATTCCATGAGATCGTCAAACCGGTCAAACTGGGCTGCGGTTCCCGCAAGCACCAGCACCGTGGATTCGCCGATAAGGGTCGCGGCCGTCGGCATCTCAAACTTTCCATGCTCCCAAACGCCCACCACGGTAACCCCGGCCTTTTCCCGCAGCCGGGTTTCTGCCAGGGTTTTGCCCTGCATCCAGGTGCGCATGACAGGGGCCTCGGCGATGCTCAGCGTATCAAAACGGCCAACAATATTGGCTTTCATGCGCACCCCCAGAATTCGGCGAGCCAGGGACCGGCCCAGCATCTGGGTAAACTGAAACACATAGGTGCTGCCCGCCAGTTTCAAAATGTCCAGGGATTCATCCAGATCAGCATTCGTCACGGTGAGGACGTTGGGGCTGATTTCCCGGATGGTATAAATAATATTGGTGCTCACCATATCATCGTTCATCACCACCACCAGGGCGGCGGCTTCAACCCGCAGCCGCTGATAGGTGCGCGGATCATCCAGATCGCTGTATACCACGCGATAACCAAGATCGTGAAGATCCAGCGCGTGCTGGAGTTCTCCGGTCACAATAACGGAATCAACAGCGTAATTCCCGATCTTTTCAATCAAATTGGCCACCACGTCATCAAAAAACGTAAAAATGACATGACCCGCCATATCGTCGGGAACGCTGCGGGAGACCCGGGCCTTGTTCTGCTCCTCCAGCCACGGGGCATAAAAAAACTGGATAAACGTAAAGGGCAGCATCACCAGCAAAAACACAATGCCGCTCAGCAGCACCACCACGGAAAACAGCTTTCCGGCATCGCTTGTAAAGGTGATGTCGCCAAAACCCAGGGTGGACATGGTGGTCAGTGTCCAGTAAAAACCGGTGATATAGGAATACCGGCGGCCTTCATGGAGCATCAGCACGTGAAACAGTACGCTGAATACCACAAAAAAGAAAATCAGCACCAGAATGAACCGGACAAGGAGCCGCACATTGCTCCGGCGCTTGCCTGTTCTGAGAAGCAGGGAAAGCTGCGTGGCCATGGTCTTCATAAATTAAAATCCCAATACACGAATATCCTATTTTTCTTCCGTATCCCGGCAAACGCAAACATGAAGGGAACAGTCGGTTTCTTATACCACGGCTCTCCGTCCGTCAACTTTTGACAACAGCCAGGCCCCGGCAATAAATAATATCAGAATACTCAAGACCCCCCAACGGGAATGGCCGGTGATTGTGCCCACCACACCCATGAGAAACGGCCCCGCAATGGCGGCGAATTTCCCGAAAATATTATAAAACCCAAAAAACTCAGCGCTGTTTTCAGCAGGAATCAGCCGCCCGAAAAAACTGCGGCTCAGGGCCTGGATGCCGCCCATGGAGGAACCCACCAGAAACGCGATGGTCCAGAAAAGGGCGGTTTTCAGGCCAATGCCCGAGACTTCCGGGAGCAGAAACGCCATGAGGGTGATGACGCAGTAAACGCCGATGCCCGCCATGAGCATGGTTTTGGCGGAAAACCGGCCTGCCAGCCGCCCATAGACCAGGGCAAAGGGAAACGCGATGATCTGGATAAACAAAATGACCCCGATGAGCAGGGACACGGAAAATCCCAGATCCCGGCCATAGGCCGTTGACATGCTGATGATGGTGTCCACGCCGTCGATATAGAAAAAATAGGCGGTCAGAAACAAAAACGCCCGGCGGTGCCGCCGGATATCGCCAAACGTCTGAAACAGCCGGGAAAAAGCGTCTTTTACCGAGGCCTTGGATACGGGCGAGGCAAATTTCTGCTTCACATTTTTCAGCATGGGAAGGCTGAACGCAAGCCACCAGAAGGCCACAACCGCAAACCCGAGTTTGGACTGAAAAACAGGAATGGGCAGATACGCATCTCCGTTTGCTGTCAGAATCAGCCCGATAATAACAAGAAACGGAACCACGCTGCCGATATATCCAAAAGCATACCCGGCGGCGGACACCCGGTCCATGCGACTCTCCTCCTTCGAACCAGCCGTCACATCCACAATAAAGGCGTCATAAAAAATATTGGCCCCGGCCCAGCCCACCCTTGCCATGACAAAAAGCAGCAGACACCCCAGCCACTGGCCTTCCCGGACCAGGGTCAGGGACAGGGTAAACCCCAGGCCAAGAATCATGAACCCGGCAAAAAATTTGATTTTATAACCTTTATAATCCGCCATCACGCCAAGGACGGGCGCGAGAAGCGCCAGAAAAAAAGAGGCTGCGGAATTGGCGAACCCCCAGTTGGCGGTGGAAATGGCATCCGGCAACCCTTTGGCGGCGAAATCCTTGAAAAAAATGGGCATGATCGCCGTCACCATCACCAGCACGAACGCCGAATTGCCCACATCATAGAGCATCCAGCTCAGTTCTTCTTTAGTGAGACCGGCTTTTTTCATAAAATGCATCCTGTGTCGGCGGTGAATGGACGAAAGGGAGTTCAGGTAATGGCTGGAATATAATCGGCCAGACGGCGCGAGGTTTCCCGAAGGTTGGCGCACAGCAGGCGAGCAATGCCCTTGAGCATTTTGGCCCCGATTTTCGTGTGCCGCTCCAGGATATGGTCAAAGGCGCTCTTGGAAAGGGTATAAAGAAGCGCTTCCGTGCACGCCCGCGCGGTCGCCGACCGGGGAGCATCATCCACAATGGACATTTCGCCGATGGACTGCCCCACCGTCAGCCGGGCAAGTCTGGCTTCATGGCCGTCCACCCCGGCTTTTTTGATCACATCCAGTTCCCCCCGAACAATGAAACACACAAAATTGCCCTTGTCCGATTCATGAAACAAAATGCCGCCGGGCGCCAGCTCGATGATGCTCATGTGCCGGGCCACCACCTTCAGCTCTTCGGCGTTCATGCGGTCAAAAATCGGCTGGTTCATGAAAAAATCAATAATTTCCCTTGACGGGTCTTCCCCGAGCATAGAAGCCCTCCCGTTTATGTGAAAATATAAAAAAGCCTCTGCGCCCCAGCGTCTCCGCAGGAGCAAAAACATATCTCGCTCAGAGACGCTGAGACGCTGAGAAAAATCAGTTAAATCTTTATTTTCATTCTTATATCAATGTTTTAAAAACAGGAAGAAAAAAATGGCCTTGAAATTCCTGGGACGATGCATAAATTTATAATATAAAACAGGCTTAATGATTTTCTTAAAATTTAGAAGCCGACTCTCTTTGCCCCTACGCCAGTAAACGCCGCCAGGTGAAAAATCGATTTCACGTCCGCTGAAGCCGACCCGGACAAGCCTGCATCGGACCATGATATGAATCGTAATTTTTACAAAAGGAGGTGTATCATGAAAGCAAGCATTCTGTTTACCGGCACAGGCCCAATCCTCATTTTAACGACATTCAACTCCCTGACCCATCCCGAACTGGTGAAAAAGCTTTCCATCAAAGGCATCAAAAAATTCATTGCATTTGAGGTGCCGGAAGAAATGGCCAGAGAAAAGTATGGCGGTCACTACAAAGTGATCCTGGGGGATCTGAAGCAAGAAGATGATCTCCGGGTGCTGGATTACGACGGGCATCATATATTTTTAAGCTTCTCCCTCAAAGATCTCGGTGAGCCGATTTTTCACGAACCGGAATGAGCATAAATCCTTACAAAGAATCTTTAGGATGCAACTTTTTAGCGGAAAAGGAGGGGTATGATGCAAAAAATGAAAAAATTCATGGTGGTTCATCGCGATCCAAAAGTAAGCTGGGATACCGTGGAGGAGAACTGGTCGAAGCTGGTTGCGGTTGAGCCGGCGACCTGGATACGGACATATTTTAATGCCGATAAAAAGGTGCGTTATTGCCTTTGGATGGCCCCGGATGCGGATACATTAAAAAAAATTTTTTCTGAATTTAATATTACATTTGAGTCCATATTGAAGGTTGAAGAGACCGTTCCCGATATCTGGGACCGGCAATATGCGGAGCGCATGGAAGAAGAAGAGAGAGAAGACGCGGTCGTCGATTTTTAGATGGGGGCCACCAGGGAAAGCATCGCCAAAGCATTTCACTAATCCGTTAAATTTCTATAAAAAAGCCGCTTCCCAAAATGAAAAAGCCGTCAAGGGAGCCATCAGCGCCCTTAGCGGCTTTTTCAAAACGTATCACTACTAAAAAGGTGGCGTCCCCAAGGGGATTCGAACCCCTGTCGCAGCCGTGAAAGGGCTGTGTCCTGGACCGGGCTAGACGATGGGGACGCAAAATAAATCAAATGGTGGGCCGTATTGGATTCGAACCAATGACTCTCTCCTTAAAAGGGAGATACTCTACCTGCTGAGTTAACGGCCCTGAGAATTTCTCTATATCAACTCGCGGTTTTCCGCAACAGCCATATAAAATGCATTTGATATATGCTTGTTAAGCTTATGTCAATAAAAAAAACAGACGGTTTTCTTTTTTTTAAATATCCCTGCATTCGCGAGATCGGCATGAAGCCTATCCCGCGATTTTTTCGCTGGCCAGGCTGAAATACATGGAATCCGGGAATTCCTTGACAAGCCGGGCAAAGGTTTCCTTCCCCTCTTTTGCCTTGCCCATTTTTTCATATACCCGGCCAAGGTTAAACAGGGCTTGATCGATCATGGCTGCGGATTTGTCCGACACGATCATTTCAAACTGGGCGGCGGCTTTTTCATAATCCCCTTTTCCCTCATAAGAATAGGCCAGCCCGTTTAAAATCAGGTTTTTAAATCCCGGATCATCATAGACATCCAGCGCCTTTTGGTATGCGCCAATGGCTTCGTCATAATTTTTCATGGCATGGCACACATCCGCATAATAGATGAGCGCTGCCTTTCCAGCCCCGGTGGAGCGGTATTTATCCGTTATATCCTTGAAGCTTTTTTTGGCTTCTTCAAGTCCTGCGGCAGGGGCGTCTTTGCCAAGGGCGGTATAGGCCGTCACGGCTTTTCCGAACAGGGCAGCGGCCTTGTCTTCGGTTTTGTTGTTAAAATAAATGACGCCGGAAATCACCAGAACCACCGCGATAACGCCGCAGACTGCAGCCAAAATCTGCCGCTGATAGGTTTTTCCAAATGCCATTATGCGGCTGACAGCCTCCAGAAATGGATCCGGCTCTTCCAGCAATTCCTTACGGGATTTTTCATCAATCATGAATTGTCTCCATTACAAATAATTATTTGCGTCAAAATAGAACATTATAATATTTTACTGATCCGCTCCCACCCGGGTTCCGGTATTTTTGCCCCCACCACCTGGCACACCTCGTATCCGCAGGCGGACGCCAGCCTGCCGCTGTGCTCCAGGGAATATCCATTGACCAGGCCGAACAAAAACCCGGCGGCCCAGAGATCGCCCGCGCCGGTGGTGTCCACTGGCGCATCGCCGTTGCCATGGGGCGGGATATTTAATCTCTGGCCATTTACCGCCACCCGGCTGCCCCTTGCGCCGATTTTTAAAACCGCCAGGGGCACATGTTTTGCCAGGGCCGCCAGGGCCTCGTCTTCATCCGAATGACCGCTGTATGCCAGGGCCTCGTCCTCATTGGCGATGAGAATGTCCACATAGTCCCGGATGATTTCATCTAAAATATCTTTTGATTCTTCCACCACATTAAAACTGGCCAGATCCAGACTGATCAGCGCACCGGCTTGTTTTGCCGACGACAGCACCGCGGACATCAATGCCCGGTTAAACAGCAGATACCCTTCCACATGAACCACGCCCGCATCCCGGAAACAATCCAGATGAATCTCATCCGGCCGCATTTCCGATGCCGCGCCCAGATAGGTGAACATGGACCGCTGGGCATCGGGAGTAATCACGGAAAGCACGCATCCGGTGGGATTTTTGCCATAAAAAATAACGGACTGGACATGATTCCGGTTTAGATCCTGGGTAAAAAACTCCCCCAGTTCGTCCTCGCCGAGTTTTCCCACAAACCGGGTGATGCCGCCCAATCTGCCCACCCCCATCGCTGTATTGCATGCGGAACCGCCTGACACCAGCGACGGCGCGGCGGTTGTCCGGGCGATCAATTTGCCGATATAACCCCGGTCCACCAAGTTCATGCCGCCTTTTTCCACGCCCAGATGGTCAATAAACGCGTCCGGTTCCCTTGCCAGCATGTCCACCAGGGCTGATCCCACGCACACAATGGTTTTTTTATTGTTATGAATCAAAAATTCCGCCATTTTTATTACCACACCATGCCCTTATGTATCCAGCCTTTGTCGCCGTCCGTATGCTGCACTTGCAGCCATTCGCCTTTTCGCTCAAGCACCTTGAAAGGAACCCCTTTTACGGCCTTAAAGGCGATATTGCCGTCAAGAGAAGGCGTTTCCCGGACGTTGCACTCGGTTTTCGGAATGGCCACCACCGTATCCACCTTGCCCAGCAGATTTTTCTTGATCCAGCCGATGGTGCCTTCATAATCCTTTACATAACACCAAGTGCCGGTTTTGTCTTTATCAAGCACCTCAAACGGCATGTTTTTTTCCACCTGCCACAGCACTTCATAGCTGTCGCCGGGGCCGGAGCGGACATTGGCGACCTCTTTAATGACGGCAAGGCGCTCGGCCCAGGCGTCACTGATGGTAAACAAACCGACAAAAAGCGCAAATGCCAGTATAAAAATTTGTAATTTCAGATGGTTCTTTTTCACTTGGGTGTTCATGCGATCTCCTCACAATATAAAATGTTACGCGGCCATCAACTGGGTGACCGCCTGTTCAAGGCCATCAATAGAGAGTTCAAACATGGGAAAAATCCGGCTGATAGTGATTATCGACCGGGTATAGGGCCACATGCGTTCCGGCAGCGGATTCAGCCACACATGATGCGGAAAAAGATCGGCGAGAAACTGAAGACGCTCGATGCTGGCCAGCCCACTCCGCTCATGGGCGTAAATAGACCCGTCCCTGGCCAGGAGCTCATAAGGGGCCATGCTGGCGTCGCCCACCAGAATCAGGCGGGTGTCCGGGTCTTTTCCCGCGAATTCTTCAAGGCGTTTGGGCTTCCGGTACCGGGACGGATCTTCCCATACCGTATCATATATGGTGTTGTGAAAAAAATAGGTTTTTACATCCTTGAACTGGGATCTGGCATAATCAAACAAGGTCTGAACAATGGGCACATGGGGGTCCATGGACCAGCCGCCGTTATCAATGGCCAGAATGACCTTGAGCCGGTCCCGGATGCCCCGGTCAAACACGATTTCGATCTCCCCGGCGTTTTTCATGGTTTGATAAATGGTGGCGTCCACATTGACCTGGTCTTTGGGCCCGGACGGCACCATATTCCGGAGCTGTTTCAAGGCTTCCCCCATCAGGGCCTGGGTCAGGGGACCGGACCGGGAATAGTCCTTGTAGCGCCGTTCATTGGCGATCTTGACGGCGGATTTGTTCATGGATGAGCCGCCCACCCGAAGCCCTTCCGGATGGTGGCCGGAATGGCCCACCGGAGACGTGCCGCCGGTGCCGATCCATTTATTTCCCCCGTCGTGGCGTTCGGTCTGATCCTTGAGCCTTTCCTTGAAATATTCCAGCAGCTCGTCCGGGGACATTTTTTTCATTTTTTCCGGGTCCAGGCCCAGGGCGTCGGCAATTTCCTTCGGATTTTTCAGCCATTCGTCCAAAAGCGCCCTGGCGATACCGTCCAGTTCAACCCCTTCAATGTCCGGCAAGTCCGCGCCCTCAAAACAATGGACGAAAATCTGATCATAAAGATCAAAATGCCGTTCACTTTTTACGAGAACCGCTCGGGATACCGTATAAAAATCCTCCAGAGACAGCACCAGCCCCTTGCCCATGGCTTTCTGGAGGGTAAGAAAGGCGGTGGGGGACACCGGAATGCCCGCGTCCTTTAATTTATAAAAAAAATCCAAAAACATGGACTAAAACAGCTTCCGGCGGCTGGCGATATTGCTGGCGGCCGCATAATCCTGGCTTTTTTTAAACAGGATGCCCAAAAACGGAACCTCCCCTTTGGCCAGTTGTTTTGCCTTGAAATCCGGGTCTGTTTCCAGTGCCCGGATCCAGTTGATGAGTTCCCGGGTGGCGGGCTTTTTTTCCACCATGTCGATTTCCCGCATCCGGTAAAATGCGGCGATGGCGTGTTCCATCAGGTCCGCCGAGAGGTTCGGAAAATGCACCTGAATGATATTGCGCATCATTTTGGGGTCCGGAAACGCGATATGGTGGAAATTGCACCGGCCCAGAAACGGGTCCGACAAATCCTTTTTGGCGTTGGAGGTGATGATGATGACCGGCCGGTGAACGGCCTTGACGGTTTTGTCGATCTCAATGATGTCAAATTCCATCTGGTCCAGCACATCCAGCATATCGTCCTGAAAATCCGTGTCCGCCTTGTCGATCTCGTCAATCAGCAGCACGGTGCGCCGGTCCGCAGTAAACGCCTGGCCGATCTTGCCCATTTTGATATAATTTTCAATATTGCTCACATCCCTTTTGGAATCCCCGAACCGGCTGTCGTTTAGCCGGGTGAGGGTGTCATATTGGTACAGGGCCTCAATGAGCTTCATGCTGGATTTCACATTCAGCACGATAAGCGGCATGCGCAGGGATTCGGCGATGGCATGGGCCAGCATGGTTTTGCCAGTGCCAGGTTCGCCCTTCAGCAAGAGGGGCATTTCGAGAGCCATGGTGATATTGACGATCTTGGCCAGCTCCTCGTCTAAGATATACTTGTGGGCGCCTTTGAATTCGGAGTGGTCTTGGTTTTGTTTGGACATAATGTTTCCTGTTAAATTAATTACGAATTACGAATTAAAAATTACGAATTAAGGAGCTTCGCATCATCCACCAATCTTTAGCCGATCCCCCGAACCCTCGCAGACACTTCCCGGGTCAGGCGAATCACCCGTTCGGCTGCTTCCAGGGGCAGCGAACCCGTGCCGCAACTGGGTGTAATCAAGGACTGATCCAGAACCCGCGACCGGTTAAAACCAAGCGCTTCGATCTGGCGAACCTGGGATTCCCAGAGCGCCGCCAGAGAGTCAACATTTTCTTTTTGGATGGCCGCAATATCGCCGGTGGGCACAATACCCCAGGCGATGATTTTCCCGGCCTCCAGAAACGATTTAATTTCCTTTGGATATAAAATAAATTTATCAAAAAAAGAATAAGCGTCAAAACTGACGATATCTGCTGAAGATTCCAGAATCACTGGCCATTCGGCGTTTGCGCACACATGCACCCCGGCAAGTCCGCCTTCCTGATGAACGGCGTCCATGACCTCCTCAAGACAGGCCGCCACGTCCTCGCGGGACACGCTGATAAATGCCGATGACCCAAACCCGGCCAGGCCCGGCTCATCCAAAAACAGGATTACCGGGATATTGTATCGCTTAAGCGCTTTCACCTGCCACCGGGCTTTCATGGCAATGCTTTTGACGGCAACGTCCCGAAGCTGGTCATCATAAAAGATGGCGCGCCCGTTCTGGTCCGTCACGCCGGTGGCAAAAGTAAAGGGGCCGGTGACCTGGCCCTTGACAGCCAGAGGCGGGGTTGAAGTCCCGTCCAGAACTCCCTGGAGCGCAAAAAATCCGGGCGCGACATCCGGGGTCAGGGCAAACCGGGATTGATTCAAGGCGTCGGCATCATTGGCGACGCTCATATAATCTTCAAAAAAACCAAGCAGTTCCGCCTCAAACCGGTCGTCTCCGGTCTGAATGAACCGCCGGTCGCCATCCGCGCAAAGCCCCGGCATTCCAGGCAAAAACTGCGCGATCATGCCTTCGGATTTAAAAGCCGGTAACTGGACCCACAGCGGGATATCCGGCGTATACGCCATCATCATGGTGACGGCAGTTTTATGGTCATTTACCGGCAGACTTCCGATCCAGGCCGGAAGGCCCCCGGGTTTAAAATCGGGTGTCATGGGCAATACCCTCCTTATATTATCATATCAGCTCCCGTAGGGGGGATTGAGCTTCGCGTAATCCATCGTTTAGCAGTTTGAACAAGTACGTTCCGCAGGATTCCTTTTAAAAGTTTTTGATTTTAAATGATTTGGTATGCTATGACAAGTTTTTTATCTGTTTGGCGTTTTCTCACAAAAAAGGATATTTATAAGTAAGGAGATAGATCATGTTTGGACTGGGCGCAACAGAACTAATCATTATTCTGGTTATCGTGCTGATTATTTTCGGGGCGGGCAAGCTGCCGGAAATCGGCGCTGGCATTGGAAAAGGCATTAAAAATTTTAAAAAAGCCACCAGCGAGGATGATTCAGAACCCGACAAAATCGAGGACAAAAGCAAAAAAGCGTAAAAACTGGCTTTATAGCTGGCTGATTTTGTTCCTTCTTGACTTACACGCCATTTTCCGGCTTAAATTCCATTTATGGATTTTTTTTTAAAAGAAAAGAGCCTTCGGCTGGCATTTTTTTTCGGCATGTTCGCATGGATGGCCGCATGGGAATACGGGCTTCTGCGGAAAAAACGGGTGGATGCGACATTCAAGCGCTGGTTCAACAACTTCGGGCTGACGGGAATTTCCACCCTGATCCTGCAATCCGGCCTTTTTCTGTTGCCGGTTTCCTTCGCATACGCGGCCCGCTCCAGGGGCCTTGGTATATTCAACCAGTTTTACGGGATGATTTGGGCAAAATGGATCGCCGCCATCATTCTCCTGGACTTGATCATTTACCTCCAGCATATTCTGTTTCATTTTGTGCCGGCGTTGTGGCGGCTGCATCAGGTGCATCATTCGGATTTAGACATTGACGTAACCACGGCCATCCGGTTTCATCCTCTTGAAATTATTATTTCTTTGTTCATCAAACTGACCGCTGTGGCTGCGTTCGGGTTTCCGCCTGGGGCCGTGCTGACATTTGAAATTCTGCTGAACGCCACGGCCATGTTCAATCACGCCAATATTTACATCCCGGCCATAATTGACCGGTTCCTCCGCCTCTTTCTTGTCACCCCGGACATGCACCGGATCCACCATTCGGTTATCACAGACGAATCCAATACCAATTTCGGGTTTTCCATTTCCCTGTGGGATCGGCTGTGCGGAACCTACACGGCCCAGCCCAGGGCCGGACATGACGGCATGACCATTGGGCTGGCAAGTGTCAGGGAACGTAAATCACTTATTCAATTGCTTATAATGCCTTTTAAGTGGTAAACCTCAGTTCACGATAACCCCATCCAACAACCCACCATTCGAAAAAGGAGGACGTATGAACACAAAAAGAGCCGATTTATTATTATTTTTTTTATTATTGACGCTGGCTTTTATATTTATGGCAGGAGGCTGCGCATTGCAGCGCCCCATGCAGCAGCAGCCATTGCAGGCCCAGCCGATGCCTGACGACATGTGGCAGCAGAAGGCCGACAACCTCGTCTTTGTATTGGACGCCTCTTCTTCGATGACCAAAGAATATAACGGGTTTGAAAAATTTTCCATCGCACGCAACGTGGTGGCCAATTTTAACCAGACCATGCCCGATCTGCCCATTAAAGCCGAATTGCGCAGTTTCGGGCACGCGCCGGAATTTTCCGATAAAGTCAGCGTCCTGTCTTACGGCTTGTGCGACTATTCCCGTGAAGGCATTGCCGGGGCATTGGGGAAAACCACCCCGGCCGGCGGCGCCAGCCCCATGGCGAAATCCCTGAAAGCGGCAGGGGAAGACCTGAAGGCGGCCAAGGGCAAAATCGCCATAATCGTGATCTCTGACGGCAAAGACATGGACGCCGCGCCAATGGAAGCGGCAAATGCTTTAAAAGCCCAATATGGCGACCGGCTGTGCATTTATACGGTGCTGATCGGCGATGATGATGCAGGCCGCGACCTGCTCTCCGGAATCAGTGCGGTTACCGGCTGCGGACAGGCCATTACCGCCGATAATATCTCCTCCGGACCCGCGATGGCCAATTTCGTAACGGCCGTTCTGCTTGAGAAAGCTTATCACGCGCCCGCCCCCAAGGCCGCATGCCCGGAAATGAGCAAAACCGGCACCTGGGTATTCAAGGACATCAAGTTTGAAATCGACAAAGACACTTTATTGGCCAGTTCCTATCCCACTCTGGAGCAAATTGTGCAAATATTGACGGATAACCCTGAAATTTCAGTTGAAATTCAAGGCCATACCGACAGCACCGCCTCGGAGTCCCACAATATGGACCTTTCCCTTCGCCGCGCCCACACCGTGATGATTTACCTGCAAAACAAGGGAATTGCGCCTTCCCGGATGACGGCCCAGGGCTATGGCGAAAGCAGGCCCATGGACACCAACGATACGGTGGAAGGCAGAACCAACAACCGCCGCGTGGAACTTAAACCATTGAAACAATAGTTAAACATGTGGGGTGGCCACCGGTTGCCCCGCATTTGCATCAAAAGGAGAAAAAATGCTCCCGCCAAGAAAATGGATGTTCCTGTTTATGGCGGCAATGGTTTTTGCGGCAATGACCAGTTGCGGGACCGGAGATGTAATTTATAGTCCGGAACCTGACATTGGAACCCACCGGCATGAGCCGCCGCCCTGGGCGCCGGCCCATGGTTATCGGGCAAAATACCATTACCGCTATTATCCCGATTCCCAAGTGTATTATAATATAAACAAGGACGCTTATTTCTATTATCGCAACGGGCGTTGGGATACATCCGGTTACCTCCCGGATCGAATCAGAATAGATACGAAAAATTATGTTGCCCTGGAAATGGACACGGATCGACCTTATCGATATCATTCTGAAATTAAAAAGGAATATTCCCCGAGGAAAAGCAAAAAAGAAAAAGATAAGGGCAAGGGTAAGTATCCGGAACCCGATATGGGAACCCACAGGCAAAGGCCGCCGCATTCCAAACCACCGCAACAGCCGCCATGGGTGCCGGACCATGGCCATCGGGTAACATACCATTACCGCTATTATCCCGATTCCCATGTGTATTATAATGAAAACAATGGCACCTATACCTATCATCGCAACGGGCGTTGGGATACATCCGGCAATCTCCCGGATCGAGTAAAAATAGATACGGGAAATTATGTTACTCTGGAAATGGACACGGATCGACCGGATCGACACCATTCTGAAGTTAAAAAGAAATACCCCCCGGCACAAAACAAAAAAAACAAGGCTAAAGGCAAGGATAAGAAAACGGGGAAAAGCAAGGACAAGAAGGGCAAGGACGAGACCCAGCCTGTCAACGAATAGGGCTTTTGAGTACCATATAATATTACGATACGGAATATTATATGGAGTGCGTCGGGCCTGACGCCGCGTATGGTGAGCGCAAGCCCTCGCACTCCAGGCTGAGAAAAGCCCATTGCGATGCGGCCCTGAACTATATGGGTTCCGTGAATCACGCGGGCAAACTGTTTGAGAGGATCGAAATCAGCCGGCTTGCCGCACGAGATGAATTTTATGGGAGTCTATGATCCTGCAGCACCACAGCATTCAGCGAGTTTTTGCCCAACGGCAAGAAACACCGGGAACTTCGAAGGCTGGCCGGTATGGGTGTTTTTTTTCTTCATGACATGGGCGGTGCTGAAACGGATATTTGAAAAACCGGCGGCCTCCATCCATTCCGCAAACAGAGGCCTGTCAAATCCATTATAAAAAACATCCGGAATATCGCCGTGAAATCCGCCGTCTTCCGTATCCAGATCCGCAATGGCAAGATATCCGCCGGGATTCAGCAACCGGTGGAAAATGGCAAGCAATTGTGGAATATTTTTGATGTGGTGCATGGCCATGCTGGTGAAAACAAGATCAAATTGTTCCGTCAGAAATGCATCATCCGTTAAATTTATCAGCCGGGTCTGGATATTATTGACGCGGTTTTCCATTATTTTCCGGTCCAGCACTTCTATCATGCCCTTTGAGGTATCCACTGCAAGAATCCGGCCCACATTTCCGGCAAGATTCATGGAAACCAGACCGGTGCCGCAACCGAATTCGAGCGCCCACATTTTCGTAGAAAGCGGTATTTGCCGAGTTATGGCATCCGAGACGGCCCGGGCCAGTTCAACCCGCACAGGGTTATCTTCCCATGCGGCGGCCGCCTGATCAAAATAGGTCTTATCTGTTTGTTTTTCTTGTTTCATTTTTCACATCCGAATGTTTTGCAATTTGAATTTAATTCCAGGCGGATTTTTTCCCGGTCATTGGATGGGGGTCATATTCTGTTGCATGGCATCCTCTTGCATAAAATTTATAATTTAAAAATCAAATAATTACAAGTTTTTCCATATCGCATCCCCCTTCATGGGGGTAATGGCCATCCCTTTCCCATCCGTGACGATCCGCACCGCGCCGTTTTCGTCGGTTCTGAAAATTTGATAATCTTTGTGCCTGTACCGGTCAAGAACTTTTGGCGACGGGAACCGGTCCGGTTTGCCGGATGAGATAATGACGGTTTCCGGGTTAACGGCATCCAGAAAATCCGGGGTGCTGGAGGTGTTGCTGCCGTGATGGGGAGCGATAAGAATGGTGGACGCCAAATCATCCGGGGATGCGGCGAGGATTTCCGCTTCTCCGGCCTGCTCGATGTCTCCGGAAAACAGGATGGAAAATGTTCCGAGTCCCGCTTTGACCACAAGGGAATTGTTATTGGAATTTTTGGAATCATTGGCGGCAAAACACCGGCGGACGTCTCCGGCGGGATTTGAAAACGGAGAAGACAATGGATGAAGGACTTGAAGCCTTGCGCCGCCGGTGGAAATGATTTTCTCCATGCCGTTGAACTCAGGATGGGACATATTGTTTTTACAGATTAATTCAACAAATTCCCGATAAGACGCGCTGTCCGCCGGCTGGTGGGTGGATATCACCTGTTTGACATGAAAATGCTTCAGAATATGGATCAGCCCGTTCAAATGATCGGTGTCCGGATGGGTCAGGAGGACCAGATCCACCGTCCGGATTTTGTTGCGCCACAGAAATGGGGCCACCACCCGTTCCCCCACGTCAAAAATGGCGTTGTCGGAAAACCCGCCCCCGTCAATCACCGCGCAATAGCCGCCGGGAAATTCCAGGAGCGCTGAATTTCCCTGGCCCACATCCAGAACCGTGACCCGGAAATCCTCATGCAGCAGTCGCCGGAATGTCCAGTACGCGCCGTCCGCCACAAGAACGCATATAACCGCCGCCATCATGGCATAAATCCATCGCTTGTAAGCCGGGAGTTCGGAACGGGGATTCGGGCGGTCTGACCGATGGCTGTCTTTTTCCTGCCATTTTAAAAGGATAAACCCGGCGGCCAGCAGATAATAGCAGATCATTTCCAGAATCGACGGGGTAACGGTATAAATTGCACACCACTCCCTTTCTGAAAGAAATTTCACAAAGGCAATGGCGGGTTTCAGCGCGGCGTCACACACTTGCAGTCCCCAGAGCGAGAGCTGCGTGGACACCGGATACAGAACCAGAACAGAAAAAAGGCCGGCAATGACCACCAGAGACCCCATCAGGGGGACCACCACAAGATTGGCGAAGAGCCCGGCCACGGGAAAAATATTAAAATAATGCATCACCAGCGGCGTTGTGCCGATCATGGCGAACAGCGACACAAAAAACAGGGTGGCCATAAACCGGAGCAAAACATTGCGGCCCAAGGCGGATTGATAAATCGTGTCCCGGAATGTGAGCATTCCCCAATAAATGCCCAGCACCGCCGCAAACGAAAGCTGAAAGGAAATGGAAAACAGGGCCGGTGGATCGATGATTAAAATAATCAGGGCCGCCAGGGCGATGCTGTTTAATAAGTCACCCTCCCGCTCCATCAGAAACGTCAGCAGAAACACCACCGCCATGACCACGGATCGCTGGGTGGCCGAGGGCATGCCCGCGATCAGGCCATAGAAAATGACCGGAAAGATGGCGGCCAGCGCGGCCCCTTTTCGGGCCCATGCCCGCATCAAAAGAGGCCTGGAAAAAGAAAGCAGCCAGTTGAAAAAGAAAAACGCGGCCGTGGCCACCACCCCCACATGCAGGCCGGAAATGGACAGAACATGGGTGACGCCGGTGCGGTTGAAGGCCTCCTGAAGGCCAGGGGATATACCGGCCCGGTCGCCAATAATGAGGGCAGAGAGTATCGCCGCCGCATCGCCGGATGACGCCTGATGGATGAGATCCCGCATATTGCCGCGAACAGCATCCATTTTTGCGCGGAACCAATTGATCTCAAAACATACTATTTTAATTTGAGGCGCGGATACGGAAACGCTGCCCCAAACGCCCTGCCAAGCCATGAACCGGGCATAATCAAATCCGCCGGGGTTTTGAAACGAGCGAAACGGCCGGAGCTTTCCGGTCAGCCGGATGCGGTGGCCTACTGAATGAGGGACATCCCTGCCGGATTTTTGGTCATAGACATTAACCTGAATCCGGCCGCGAACCGGAAAATTCGGCGCATTCCCGGAAATCGGAGAAAGTTCAATGTCCTTCAAAACATATTTTTTCCGGTATGACTGAACGATAGGGTCTGATGCGATGGTTCCGGTGATTTGCAGGATTTGACCGTCGGCATAATGGGCCGCATGACGGGGGCTTTCCGGCCCCGTGACACAACTGGTGTAAGCCAGATATCCCAGGCAGGCATAGAGGATCAGGGGGGAGAACCGGACGTTTTTGCCTTGAGCGAAAGCAGCTATGATGCATATAAGGGCGGGAATGGCAGCAAAAACCACCCATGCCCATTCGTCCGGAACCACCAGCGCGATGATGATGCCTGCCATAAATGACAGCAACAGGGGGATGACGGGCCGGAACCAGGCATTCTCATCAGGGGCGGAAACGGAAAGCGCGGGCGTCTGAGGCATGGACATAATTTTCTTTAGAAGGCACAGAAATCGCAGCGTAAAATTATTATAAACCCCCTCAATCCCTGTGTCCTCTGTGCTCTCCGTGGTTAAAAAAGTATTTTTTCAGATCAATACCCTAACCTTCCTCAAACCGTTTTTTCAAAAGCTTGTGTGTATAGGTTTTGGCGTTTTCACCGGAATAATCCGAAACCACATGGCCATTTCCCACGAGCCGCCATTTATAGATCATCAGCCCTTCCAGCCCCACCGGGCCACGGGCGTGAATTTTGCTGGTGCTGATCCCCACTTCCGCGCCCAGTCCGAACCGGAACCCGTCGGCGAACCGGGTGGAGCAGTTCATGAACACGTCCGCGGAATCCACGAGATCCATAAACCGGGTTCCCCGGGATTTGTCGCTGGTGACAATAGCGTCCGTATGGCCGGAGCCGAAGGTGTTGATGTGGTCAACGGCCTCATTCATGGACTCCACAATTTTGACGGAGATGATCAAATCCAGGTATTCGGTGCGCCAATCTTCATCCGTGGCCGGTTTGACCTCAATAATCTTTCGGGTTTCCGCGCATCCGCGAATCTCCACCCCTTTTGCCGTGAGAGCCGACTTCAGGGCAGGCAGGGCCTCCTTTGCGATGTCCCGGTGTACCAGCAGAGTTTCCGCGGCATTGCACACCGCCACATACTGGCATTTGCTGTCCACGCTGACACGAACCGCCATGTCCACATCCGCCCCCTTGTCGATATACACATGGCAGATACCGTCGGCATGGCCCAGCACCGGAATGGTGGTATTGTCCATGATATAGCGGACAAAATCATTGCTGCCCCTGGGAATAATGAGATCAATGGAATGGTTCAGCTTCAGCATGTCCGACACATCGGACCGGGCTTCCAGGAGGGTCAGCCAGGCGTCGGGAAGGCCTGCGGAAATGCCTGCGGCATTGATGATTTCCGATAAAATCCGGTTGGTTTTGGCCGCTTCACTGCCGCCCTTCATCATCACCGCATTGCCGCTTTTCAGGCACAGGGACGAAATCTGCACCAGGGCATCGGGCCGGGATTCAAAGACAATGCCGATGACCCCGATGGGACTGCTGACTTTGTAGAGTTCCAGGCCCTGATCCAGTTCCATGGCGGAAAGAGTGACGCCCATCGGGTCCGGCAGGGAAATCAGGCTGTTGATCCCATCCACTGCTTCTTTTATTTTATCTTCTTGAAATTTCAGCCGTTTTAAGATCGGCGCGGCCAGATTTTCCCGGGCCGCCGCATCCAGATCCGCCTGGTTGGCGGCAATAATTTTATCGGAATTTGCCGTCAGCGCATGGGCAATGGCGGAAAGCGCCTTGTTTTTGACATCCGCAGTGGTTGCCGCCATCCGGATGGATGCTTTTTTGGCTAAAGCGGCCCTGTCTTTGATGGTCATAAAAATCTCCTTTTAAAAATTTATCAGAACTCAATATTGCCCGGCGTTCGCGGAAACGGAATCACGTCACGGATATTGGTGATGCCTGTGACCAGCATGATGAGGCGTTCAAACCCCAGGCCGAATCCGCTGTGGGGCGCGCTTCCGAACCGGCGGGAATCCAGGTACCACCAGAGGTCTTTCTGAGGCACGCCCGTTTCCGACATTCTGTTTTCGAGAACATCCAGCCGCTCCTCCCGCTGACTGCCGCCGATGATTTCACCGATTCGTGGCACAATCACATCCATGGCAGCCACAGTCTTGCCGTCATCATTGGCCCGCATGTAAAACGGCTTGATGGTTTTGGGATAATTATAAATAATGACCGGCTGCTTGAAATGGGTTTCCGCCAGATACCGCTCATGTTCGGTTTGCAGGTCCGTTCCAAAAGAAACGTCGAAATTAAAGCGGTGGCTGGACTGGTTTAATATGGTCACGGCTTCGGCATAGGGAAGCCGGATAAATGCCTTGGCGGAAACAGTTTCCAGCGTATCCATCAATGTTTTATCCACAAATTCGGCAAACAGGCTTAAGTCTTCCCGGCAATTCTCCAACGCATACGTCAATAGATAACGGATAAAGGTTTCAGCCAGTTCCATATCGTCCTCAAGGTCCGCGAACGCCATTTCCGGCTCCACCATCCAGAACTCGGCGGCATGCCGGCTGGTATTGGAATTTTCCGCCCGGAAGGTGGGCCCGAAGGTATACACATCCCCCAGGGCCAAGGCGAACAGCTCGGCCTCCAGTTGACCGGACACGGTGAGATTGGCGGGCCGGCCAAAAAAATCCCGGCTGTAATCGATCTTGCCATCAGACCGGGGGGGATTTTCCATGTCCAGGGCGGTCACTTGAAACAGCTCCCCGGCCCCCTCGCAGTCGGAACCGGTGAGGATGGGGGTATGGATGTATGCAAATCCTCGCTCCTGAAAAAACTGGTGAATGGCATAGCTCAATTTGGAGCGGATGCGGAAAGCTGCCCCGTATTTGTTGGTGCGGGGTCTTAAATGGCTGATGGTCCGCAAAAATTCATCGGTATGCCGCTTTTTCTGCAAGGGGTACTCATCCCCTGCCTCGCTGATGATATCCACGGTTGCGGCATGAATCTCCCATTTCTGGCCTTTGCCGGGGGACGGCCGCATGGTCCCCGAAACCGCAACCGCAGAGCCGGTGGACAGCTTTTTAACCGCCTCAAAATTAGCCAGTTCCTGGTCCGCCACCACCTGGATATTTTGCAGACAGGAGCCGTCATTGACCTCAATAAACGAAAATTCCTTGGCGTCGCGCCGGGTTTTGACCCAGCCTTTAATTAAGACGTCGCCCATGACCTGATCCGATGACAAAAGGGTGATGATTCGGGTGCGTTTCATTTTTGTTTCTTTGCTCATAAAGGTAACGGGTGCATGATAAAAAATATACTGCCCACCATATCATTTGCCGGACAAGCAGGCAACCCGTGAATGAAACAAATGAAAAAAATAGATGTTCAGAAATAATCTTGACATGGTTTCAACTTTTGATATAAAGCTTTTTTTTTAAATTTTAAAATATTTGATTTTGTTTTATTTGCTTTAAATTAATGGGTTTTGCACCCATATTTTTTTGTGTGATGGAAAACGACAAATGGATCCGGTGGCAATTTTAATTGAAAAACAGCCCAGACTGGTGGAAAAGTGGATCGCCGCCGTCATCAGCACCTATCCGGCCCAGTCCGCGAAATTTTTTATCGACACCAAAGACCCCTTCGCCAACCCCGTCGGCAGCACCATCAAGCGCAGCATTTCGCTGCTTTTTACTGAAGTGATCAAGGAAAAAATGGATCCAGCCAAGGTGAATGAGGCCATGGATCCCATCATACGCCTGAGAGCGGTCCAGGAAATGTCCCCCGCGACGGCGGTTTCATTTATCTTTGCTGTAAAAAATCTGATCCGGCAAGAACTGGACCGGCTACCCCCGGATAAAAATCAGGACAAAAACCAGGCTAAAAAAATTGATGCGTTTTTGGCCGCCCTTGAGTCCAATGTGGATGCGCTGATGCTGACGGCGGTCGATATTTATGTGCGCTGCCGGGATAAGGTGTATTCCCTGCGCATCAACCAGGCAAAAGAAAGCGTCAAAAAACTGCTCATCAAAAAAGACCTGATGTGCGATATCCCAAACACGAACACGGATATCAACACGGAATTGCAAACGGTTATCAGTAAGCACTGTACAGGTATTCTGTAAATATATCTTTTGAACATGTAGGATGAGGTGATTTTCAATGAATGTACATTATTTATACTCCCTCGTGGCGGTCGTTGTTCTCGGATTGATTGCCTATGTAGGCGCTGGAGCGGCAGGACTTCAGGCGGTCTTCGGCATTTTCATCCCCTATCTGGCGCTGATCATTTTTTTCGCCGGGTTTATCAACAAGGTTCTGTGCTGGGCAAAATCCCCGGTGCCGTTCCGCATTCCCAGCACCTGCGGCCAGCAGCAATCCCTGGACTGGATCAAACAAAACAAATTTGATAACCCCAGCACCATGTTCGGCGTCATCGGGCGCATGTTTCTGGAAATTGTCCTGTTCCGGTCTCTGTTTAGAAATACCCGCTCGGAACTGGTGGGTGACCGGATTTCCTACAAATGGGTGGTCTGGCTCTGGCTGTTTGCCATTTTGTTCCACTATTCCTTTCTGGCGGTGGTCATCCGGCACCTGCGGTTTTTCATGGAACCCGTGCCCTTTTTAATCCTCGTTGTTGAAAGGGCGGACGGCATTCTCCAGGTGGGCGTTCCGGGCGTGCTGATTTCCGGAATCACCCTGCTGACCGGCGCGGTTCTCCTGCTGGGCCGGCGCATTTTCCTCCCTAAAATCACTTATATTTCCAGAGCTGCGGACTATTTCCCCCTGCTGCTCATCATCGGTATCGCGCTGACCGGCATCATGATGCGGTATTTCACCAAGGTGGACGTGGTGAAGGTCAAGGAGTTGACCATGGGGCTGGCGACATTTCACGTGGGAATGCCCGAAGGCGGTCTGGGCGCGCTTTTTTATGTACACATGTTTTTTGTCTGCATCCTCGTGGCCTATATTCCGTTCAGCAAGCTGATGCACATGGGCGGGGTGTTTTTAAGCCCCACCCGCAACCTGGCGAATAACAGCCGGATCAAGAGGCATATTAACCCATGGAATCCCAAGGTCAAGTTTCATACCTATGACGAGTATGAAGATGATTTCAGGGAAAAAATGATCGAAGCAGGGCTGCCTGTGGAAAAGGAGTAGTTATGGTGGATATCCTGAAACCAAAAGAGATGTTTGACAGCATTGATTATGCAATTCCTTCGGATCGGTGGGAAAATGTGCCGCCGGATCTGGGTGAAGGTCAATTTTGTTACCCCACAAAAAGAAAAAACCAGGAATATCTGGGTCTTGTGCCGAAAGATGAATGGTCTCCCGCAGACGAGGACTGGAAACTGCCGCCCAACTGGCAGCAGATTATCCACGAAGGATTCAAGGAACGCCTCGACAAATACCGCTCCTTAAAGGTCTTCATGGATATCTGCGTCCGGTGCGGGGCCTGCGCGGACAAATGCCATTTCTTTATCGGCACGGGCGATCCCAAAAACATGCCGGTGCTGCGGGCGGAGCTGCTGCGCTCCATTTACCGAAATGATTTCACCACCGCCGGAAAAATTCTGGGCTCCATCGCGGGCGCCAGAAAACTGACGCCGCTGGTGATCAAGGAATGGTTTTCTTATTTTTACCAGTGTTCGGAATGCCGCCGGTGTTCGGTATACTGCCCTTACGGCATTGATACCGCTGAAATCACCATGATGGGCCGGGAACTCCTTTCCCTGCTGGGCCTTAACATCAACTGGATTCTGGAGCCGGCGGCCAATTGCTTCCGAACCGGCAATCATCTGGGCATCCAGCCCCATGCATTTAAGGAAATGGTGGAATTCTTCTGCGATGATATTGAATCCATCACCGGCATTAAAATCAACCCCTCCTTCAACCGTAAAGGCGCGGAGATACTTTTCGTCACCCCGTCCGGCGACGTGTTCGCCGATCCGGGCACCTATTCCTTTATGGGCTATTTAATGCTGTTTGAGCATATCGGCCTGGATTACACACTCAGCACCTACGCGTCGGAAGGCGGCAACTTCGGGTTGTTTACGTCCTCTGAAATGATGAAGCGCTTAAACGGCAAAATGTATGCGGAAGCCAAGCGCCTGGGGGTCAAATGGATCCTGGGCGGTGAATGCGGTCACATGTGGCGGGTCATTAATCAGTATATGGACACCATGAACGGTCCGGCGGATTTCCTGGAGGTTCCGAAAAATCCACTTACCGGCACGGTGTTTACCAACGCCGCGTCCACCAAAATGGTTCATATTGCTGAATTCACGGCGGATCTGATCAAAAACAACAAATTGAAACTCGATCCCAGCCGGAACGATATGTACAAGGTCACGTTCCACGATTCCTGCAACCCGGCCCGGGCCATGGGCATGCTGGATGAGCCCCGGTATGTGCTGAAGAATGTCTGCAATCATTTCTATGACATGCCGGAAAACACCATCCGGGAACAAACCTTCTGCTGCGGCTCCGGGTCCGGACTCAACACGGAAGAAATCATGGACCTTCGGATGCGGGGCGGTTTGCCCAGGGCCAATGCGGTGAAGCACGTCCACGACAAATACGGGGTCAATATGCTGTCCTGCGTCTGCGCCATTGACCGGGCCGCGCTGCCGCCGCTCATGAATTACTGGGTGCCTGAAGTAGGGGTTTGTGGTCTTCATGAACTGGTGGGAAACGCCCTGATCATGGACGGAGAAATCGAAAGAACCGTCAATCTGCGGTCTGAAGACCTATTTGAAGAGGAGGAATAAACGATGAATGATAAACCGAAGAATGATAAACCGAAAATTATTATCGGTCTGATCATCTTTTTTGCGGTGTTTACATTCCCGTTCTGGTATAACCATGGTGCCGCATCCGCGCCCCCGAAACCGGAATTGACGGAAAAAGCCAAGGCCGCGAAAAAATGTATTCTTGAAAAAGAACAGATGCGCACCGGGCACATGCAGCTTCTCAATGATTGGCGGAATACGGTTGTCCGGAATGACCAGCATGTCTACGAAATAGACGGCAGGCAATATGTGGCCAGTCTTTCCAATACCTGCCTGGATTGTCATTCAAATAAAGCCGAGTTCTGCGACAAATGCCATTTATACACATCGGCGGAGCCTATTGCTGGACTTGTCATACAGAACCGAAGGAGAAGAAGTGATGGAAAAAAACAGAAGAAGCTTCTTAAAATTCGCCGGGATATCCGCCCTGGGATTAAGTTCGCTGTCTGTGCTGGACGTTCTGGCAACGGACAAGGCGAACGCGTCTTCAGGCGATCAGCCAGCCCAGGCGCTTTATAAAAATGAGGCCAACGCCCTGACAGCCGAACATTGGGGAATGGTGGTGGATACCCGCAAGCTGACCGAAGAAATTTGTCTTGAGATGCAAAAAGCCTGTCATCAGATTCACAATGTCCCCGACTTTGAGGAAAAGCGCCATGAAATAAAATGGATATGGGCGACTGAATACAAGCACGCGTTCCCGGACCTACCCAATGAATATTTAACGGAGCGGCTTCATGAACTGCCGATCCCCGTTTTTTGCAACCAATGCGCCAATCCGCCCTGTGTCCAGGCCTGCCCCACCCAGGCGACCTTTCAACGGGCGGACGGGATTGTGCTGATGGATTTTCACCGGTGCATCGGCTGCCGTTTCTGCATGGCGGCTTGCCCCTATGGCTCCAGAAGCTTTAATTTCAGGGATCCCCGTCCGGGCATCAAGGAAGAAAATCCGAAATTTCCCACGCGCATGAAAGGCGTTGTTGAAAAATGCAATTTCTGCGCCGAACGCTTGGCCATAGGACAAGCGCCCGCATGCGTGGAAGCATCAGGCGGCGCGCTGGTTTTCGGCGATCTGGCGGACCCGGCTTCCGAAGTCCGGAACCTTTTGAAAGAGAATTATGCGATCCGGCGTAAACAAAACCTGGGGTCAAACCCATCGGTATATTATTTGGTATAAGGTAGGTGGGCTATGCTAGAAAAAGCGCTTAAAGGAAATAAGGCTTACTGGATCTGGGTGTTTGCACTGCTGGGCATTATCGCGGTGGGATTCACCTTTTATTTGAAACAGCTCAGTTTCGGTCTGGGTATCACGGGCATGAACCGGGACGTCACCTGGGGATTTTATATCGCCCAGTTCACCTTTCTGGTAGGTGTCGCGGCATCCGCCGTCATGCTGGTCATCCCCTATTACCTGCACCATTACAAGGCGTTCGGGCGGATCACCATTATGGGTGAATTTCTGGCCATCTCATCGGTGATTATGTGCATTCTGTTTATTGTCGCCGACCTGGGCCAGCCCATGCGCCTGTTAAATGTAATATTATATCCCACGCCCAATTCCATGCTCTTCTGGGACATGATTGTCCTCTCCGGATATCTGGTCATCAACCTGGTGGTGGGATGGAACGTGCTGGACGCGGAACGCAATTCCGTTCCACCGGCCAAATGGCTCAAACCCTTGATTTATCTTTCCGTTCCCTGGGCCATCAGCATTCATACGGTGACGGCGTATCTGTACTGCGGTCTTCCGGGCAGGGGCTTCTGGCTCACGGCTGTCTTGGCCCCCCGGTTTCTGGCTTCCGCCTTTGCCGGCGGTCCGGCATTTCTGATTCTGCTGTGCCTGCTGGTCCGCAAAGTGACCAGTTTTGATCCGGGCAAAGAACAGATTCAGACCCTGGCCAAAGTGGTGGTATACGGTTCCTGCGCCAATATGTTTTTCTTTCTTTGCGAAGTATTTGTGGCCATGTACAGCCAAATTCCGGAACACATGGATCACCTCCAGTATTTGTTTTTCGGGCTTCACGGCCACGGCAAACTGGTTCCCTGGATGTGGACCGCCATGACCCTCATCACCACCGGCATCATTCTCCTGCTTATTCCAAAGGCCCGTCAAAACGAAAACGTGCTGGCGGTGGCTTGTGTGTTTACCTTTATCGGCATCTGGATTGACAAAGGAATGGGCATGGTGGCGGGCGGATTTGTTCCCAATCCGCTCCATGAAGTGAATGAATACTTCCCGACGTTTCCGGAGGTCATGATTGCCGTCGCGGTATATGCTACCGGATTTTTAATTTTAACCATTCTTTATAAAGTGTTTGTGGGCGTCAAGGAAGAGTTGTCCGCATAGAAAAATCGAAATTTTTTGGTTGACAAATCGGGCAATAAAAATATAATTCCTTGGTTCATTAAAAAATTAATGCCCATAGGGAACAATGGAGGATCAACAATGTATGCAGTCGTTGCTGCTGGCGGAAAGCAGTATAAAGTGGAAGAAGGTGATGTATTACGGATTGAAAAGCTGGATGGCGATGTCGGCGATGCGGTGACTTTTGATAAAGTTCTCCTGGTTGCGGACGGTGAGAATCTGACCATCGGCCAACCCTTGGTTGAAAATACATCCGTCTCTGCGCAGATCGTTGAGCAGGGTAAAAACAAGAAAATTATCGTGTTCAAATTCAAGCGGCGGAAAGGGTATCGCAAAACCCAGGGCCATCGTCAGCCCTTTACAGCCGTAAAAATCGGCAGCATTGTCAGCGCATAATCGAAGTTATTAATATATAAGGAGATTCACCATGGCACACAAAAAAGCCGGTGGTAGTTCAAGAAACGGCCGGGACAGCAATGCCCAGCGGCGCGGCGTCAAACGGTACGGCGGACAAACGGTGAAAGCCGGAAATGTGCTCGTACGCCAGGTGGGAACCAAAATTCATCCGGGCGTCAATGTCGGCATGGGCAAGGATTTTACCCTGTTTTCGACAGTTGACGGCGTGGTTACCTATGAGCGTCTGGGAAAAACCAGAAAAAAGGTTAGTGTTTATTCAGCTTGAAATTCATTGATGAAGTTTCCATTTTTGTCAAAGCCGGAGACGGCGGCCGTGGCTGCGTAAGCTTTCGCAGAGAAAAATTTATACCCAAGGGCGGCCCTGACGGGGGGGACGGCGGCAAAGGCGGGGACGTTATTATCCTCACCACATCGCGAAGAAGAACCCTGCACCAGTTTCGCTATAAAAAAATTTTTAAGGTTAAAAACGGCGGTTATGGCCAGGGGAATAACCGGGCCGGGAAAAAAAGCGAAAATCTGATCATTGAAGTGCCGCCGGGAACCGTGATCGTGAACGCGGATACCGGTGAAATCATCAAAGACTGCGTCACTGATGGTGAAACCTTTATTCTGGCCAAGGGAGGCATCGGCGGCCAAGGCAACGCACGGTTTGCCACCTCCACGCACCGCGCTCCCCGTTTTGCCCAGCCGGGCATGCCGGGCGAGGCTTTCAATCTTCATTTAGACCTCAAACTGCTGGCTGATGTGGGCATCATCGGCTTTCCCAATGCCGGAAAATCCACCCTCATCAGCCGCATCTCATCGGCCCGCCCCAAAGTCGCCGATTATCCCTTTACCACCCTGACCCCCAATCTTGGTGTTGTAACGCCGGAATGGGGAGAGCCTTTTGTGGTGGCCGACACGCCGGGGCTCATTGAAGGGGCCCATGAAGGCTCAGGCTTGGGCATCAAATTTTTGCGGCATATTGAGCGAAACCGAATATTGCTTCATTTGATCGATTGCTCGGCTATTGATCCGGATGATCCGCTTAAGGCCTATCGCGCCATTAATCATGAACTGGCCGGATTCAGCCCCGAGCTTGCGGAAAAAAAACAGATTGTGGTGTTAAACAAGATGGATATGCCGGATACGCCGATGCGGGCCGCCGCATTTAATGCGGCTTTTGGTCAAAAACCGGTATATTTGATTTCTGCCGTAACCGGCCAGGGTGTGGACGCGCTTGTGAAAGAACTCAATAAAATAATCAATGGTTCCGTTGATAACACCATTGATAACACCGCCAATGCATCGGGTTTGGAATCAGGCATGGAACCAGGTATGGAAAATGATTGACCGGCATCATTTTGTGGATCAGGCCAAACGGCTGGTGGTGAAAGTAGGAAGCAATGTCCTCACCGCCGCCAATGGCCTGAACCTTCCGCTGATATATGCATTATCTAAACAAATCAGCCAGTTGATGTGTGACGGCCGGGAAGTGATGCTGGTCACTTCCGGGGCCATGGCGTCGGGTCAGAAAAAAATCGGATTAAGCCATCGGCCGGCGGAAATCCCAAAGCGCCAGGCGGTAGCAGCTGTGGGCCAGGCTGGTCTGATCCGGGAATATGAAAAAGCCTTCGGCGTTTACGATGTCAAGGTGGCCCAGATTCTGCTCACCGGGGATGATCTGCGTTCCAGCCGACAGCGTTATCTGAACGCCCGAAACACCTTGAATACATTGCTGTCCTGGAAAATTATTCCCATCATCAACGAAAACGACACCGTGGTGGTGGAAGAAATCAAGTTCGGGGACAATGATAACCTTTCCGCCATGATCGCCCTGCTCATGAACGCGGACATTCTGATCAATCTCACCGATATCAGCGGACTCTATACCGGCGACCCCCGTCAGAACACGAACGTGGAACTGATTGAACAGGTTGAAACAATTGATAAAAGCATTGAAAAAATCGCAGGGAACACGCCGGGCGCGTTGGGTACCGGCGGCATGCTGAGTAAAATTAAAGCCGCGGTCAAGGTCACCAACGCAGGCATTCCCATGATTATCGCAAATGGCCTCACCCCCGATATTCTGCTGAAATTGCTTGCCGGCGAAAATCTGGGTACGTTTTTTCTTCCGGCCAAGGAAAAACTTTCCAGCAAAAAATGCTGGATCGGTTATCATGTCAAGCCCAAAGGTATGCTGCGCATTGATGACGGGGCCGCCAAAGCGGTTCTGGAACGAGGAACCAGCCTGCTTCCCGGCGGCATCAAGGAGGTCCAGGGCAGCTTCGGCGTGGGCGACGCGGTGGAGCTGATGGATATGCAAGACACCCGCATCGCCATTGGGCTGGTAAATTACAGCGCAAATGATCTCCGGAAAATTGCAGGGTGTCAGACAGACCGGATTGAGGCATGTTTGGGGCAGAAGCTGTATGATGAAGTCATTCACCGGGACAACCTGACGGTATTCCCGGATTGTGTTTAAAAACTGCGTTTAATGGCTGCGTCTAATGGCGGTCTGCTGTAAAAACCACAAAACTTAAAACGCCACCAGCGCACAGAGGCTTGCTTGAAAGGCACCGGTCTGTTCGGCGGGACATTCAACCCGATACATTTGGGCCATCTCCGGGTGGCGGAAGACGTCCGGGCGCGGTTTGATTTAGAAAAAATTGTGTTTATTCCTTCCGCGATACCGCCCCACAAGGATATGAACGGCTTGGCCGACGCCCGGTCAAGATACGCCATGATTACCATCGCCCTGTCAGACTGTCCGGATTATGTCGCGTCAGACGTGGAAATTCATCGGCAGGGGCCTTCCTATACCATTGATACGATTGCCTATTTTCAAAACCACCAGCCCGCGGACGCGCCTTATTATTTAATTGTGGGAATGGATGCGTTTTTAGAAATCACCACCTGGAAAGCCTGGCAGCATCTCTTCAATCTGATCCCGGTCATCGTGATGACGCGGCCCAAAGCGGCAGGCGACGCTTCAGATGCGCCCCTGTCCGACCCGCTGGCTGAAATGGAACGCTATATTCATGCGCACATGGACATTGGGTATTCGCTGCAAGAATCTTATTTTATACACAAAACAAAACAGCCGATTTATTTGGCGCATGTGACGCCCATCGACATTTCATCCTCCGCCATCCGGGATCGGATCCGGCAGGGACGATCCATTCAAAGCCTGGTTCCGGACAGCGTTCTTGAATATATTAAACAAAAAGGATTGTATAAATGACCCAAAACGATTTGGATCCCTCATTAAAATTTTATATTAAAGCCGCCCTCGGCAGAAAAGCAACGGACCTGGTACTCTTGGATATCCGCGAATTGACATCTTTTGCGGATGTATTTATTATTTGCACCGGACGCTCCAATCGTCAGGTCTCGGCCATCGCCGAACATATTAAATCAGACCTGAAAGAACACGGCATCAGGCCCCTCAGCGTTGAAGGCCTGACCGAAGGCCAATGGGTGCTGATGGATTACGGGCATATCCTGATTCATGTATTTCTGGAACCGGTTCGTGAATTTTACGATCTGGAAGGATTCTGGTCCAATGCGCGCCGGCTATCCGTGGCGGATTACGTGGATATTTCGCAACTTGAGGAAACAGCGGAAGAACCTGAGGATTTTGAGGAATGATAACCATGAATGGACCCTGCGTGCTCATGATTCTTGATGGCTGGGGGATTGGTGAAAACACCGACGCCAACGCCATTGCCGTGGCGAACACCCCGTTTCTGGACAGTCTAACTGCGGCATATCCCCGGACCCGGCTGCTGTGCTCTGGTCCGGCGGTCGGGCTGCCCGATGGCATTATGGGCAATTCCGAGGTCGGGCATATCAATATCGGCGCTGGCCGCATTGTTTACCAGGGGCTGCTGCGCATCGATAAAGCCATTGAAAACGGTTCTTTTTTTAACAATGAGGCATTTGCCGGCCTCATGGCCCAAGTGAAGCAGAATGGATCCGCTCTTCATCTGATGGGACTGGTGTCGGACGGCGGCGTCCACAGCCAGTTGAACCATTTGTTCGCCTTGGTGGATATGGCGATCCAGCAGGGAATGTCCGATATTTTTATTCACGCCATTTTGGATGGCCGGGACACCCCGCCGGACAGCGGCATTGGCTATATCACCGCGCTTCAGCAGTTCTTAAAGGAAAAAGGCGCCGGACAAATTGCCTCCATTTGCGGCCGGTATTATACCATGGACCGGGACACCCGCTGGGACCGGACCAAAGAAGCATACCGGCTATATACCGAAGGTTCGGGGATTAAAGAAACAGACCCGGTGACGGCTGTCAAAAACGCTTACGCCCGGGGTGAAACCGATGAATTTGTCAAACCGGTGATTCTGACGTATGGAAACGGCGCGCCCCTGAAAACCGTATCCGATCATGACGGCATGATTTTTTTCAATTTCCGGCCGGACCGGGCCCGGCAGATCACCCGGGCGTTTACGGAACCGGGATTTGATAAATTTACGAAAAAAGTTTCTCCGGCATTATGCGGGTTCGTTTGCATGGCCCTGTATGATGAAACCTTCACCCTGCCGGTGGCGTTTCCGCCGGTTCACCTGACAAAAGTGCTGGGTGAAGTGGTCAGCAACCACGGATTTCATCAGTTGCGGATTGCGGAAACCGAAAAATACGCCCATGTGACCTATTTTTTTAACGGCGGCGAAGAAACCCCTTTTCCCAATGAAGACCGATGCCTGGTGCCGTCTCCCCGGGAAGTGGCCACCTATGATTTGAAGCCTTCCATGAGCGCCTTTGAAGTAGCGGAAAAAGCGGTGGAATATATCGCATCTGAAAAATATCAAATGATTGTCCTAAATTTCGCAAACCTGGACATGGTGGGGCATACCGGCGTTTTTTCGGCTGCGGTAAAAGCCTGTGAAGCCGTGGACCGCTGTGCGGAAAAAGTGGTGACCGCTGTTTTGAAAAAAAAGGGGACCGTGCTTCTCACAGCGGATCACGGCAATGCGGAGCAAATGAAAGACGAAAACAATCAGCCTTTTACAGCGCACACCCTTAATCCTGTACCCCTGGTACTCATCAGCCATGACCGGAAGCAGGTAAAATTAAGGGAAGGCGTGCTCGGTGATATCGCCCCCACCATGCTGGAGATTATGGGCATCGAACAGCCCACGGAGATGACCGGACAGTCCTTGATCCTTCGGGGTGAGGCATGAAATTAAAGGAAACTCTTAGATGACTGCTCTTACAACGCCCCATGACATGATTATTGACTATATCACCCAGCGGCCCGTTCCCGACATAGGGGTGGAAGCCATCCGCCAGGAAATGGAGCGGTATCTGGTGGAGCGGAAAGGGTACGCGAAATCCGATATCGAAGTGGATGCGGAAATAAATATTGATATCAGCGGCGATGTTTACAGATCCCAGCTTGATCTTGTGGTGAGCGCGGGGGGCCGTAGGTTCATGGTCATCAAATGCGCCGCCGGCTCTCTGGAGTCCCGGCAGCGGGAAGTCATTGCCGCCGCACGGGTTCTGGAGACGGTGCAAATTCCATATTCCGTTGCGGCGGACGGAAAAACAGCAGTGATATTTGACACGGCTTCCGGGAAAAAAATTGCCGAGGGACTAACCGCCATTCCTTCCCGTTCCGAGGCCATTGACAAATTGGCAACCTGTCAACCGGTTGCGGTTTCAAAAGAACGCCTGGAAAAAGAAAAAATTATTTTTCGTTCCTATGACAGCATGAATGTGAATGTCGCCCGAAACAGTGTATCATAAAACCGGCCCACCACGCGGAACATGAAATACGTTGATGGGGAAACCAAATGGATAAAACAGCCATTCAGAAAACAATAATGGATCTGGTTGTTGTCATGAATGCGGCGGTTACCAATATCCGACTGTATCCTCCCACCAGCGCCCTGATTGTGAATTCCGTTCTGCGCATGTTTAACGTCATCCAATCCCTGCTATCGCAAATCGATAGCGTTGAATTTGCGGAGTCTGAAAAATCACTGCTCGTACAGGGTAATCCCCTTCCCGAGAAAGACCAGAAAAGGCCCCAGGTGACTTCATTGTTGTCCCTGATGCTGGATGTCGGCATCCGGAGCATTGCCATTGAAAAAGGGGTGACAAAAGATGAAGTCAACCGGTTTATAGAAGCCATCGGAAAATCCCCGGATGAACTGAAAAAGGCCGGCGGGCTGCGTCAATTATTTAAAGATCAGGACATTACACATTTCAAAATTGATGAGCAATTGTATGTAAAAATGGATTCTGAACGGCGCATTGTCTCCGCCATGGATATCAAGGACAAGGATATCGTCAAATATCTCCTGGGGGATCAGGCGTTTTCGGAAGAAGCGATCAATCAAATCCGGCAATCCTTACGGGATCCGGCAGTGATCTCACGGGTTCTCCAGGAAGGCATCCGGCAACTGGCTTCTGGTGCCGAACAGTCTGAATCAAGCCTTGCGCAATCCATGGACCAGATGATGGATACGCTGAAGACGATATCCGGGAGCAGTAAGGCCGATCTTGCGCAATTTATTTTAACTGCCATGGAAGAGGTCTCATCCGCAGATGCTCAACCCCCTGATCCCCAACTGAATATTCTCCGCAACGTCCTTAACTTGATGAAAAATACCCAGAATGGCCAGGCGTCGCTTGAAGAAAAAGAAGACACGGTTCCGGTGGATGGGCAAAAGCAGAAAATAGAAAAATTAAAGCAGGCATTAAGCAGCATATTAAAAGGGAATACATCTGAATTACCCAAAATATCCGATATGGACGGATTGGCTGAAGTGGTTCAAAAACTGGCGGAAAATGGGAAAAATTTTACCGTTGACGCTATCCTTGACCGCCTGGGCGAGGGACTCTTAAACGCCAACCCGGAAATAAGAACTGCAGCCGCAACATTGCTGTCGAAAATTGATGAGCGGTTTGAAACCGCGGAACTGCTGGAGCAAAGAATTCGTCTGTCACAAAAACTGGCTGCATGGATAAAATTTGAAACAGTTATTTCTCCTGTGTATGAAAAAGTCACCGGCCAACTGCAAAACCTGGCCCAAAAGCTGATTTCCAATGACCGGGCAGAAGATGCGGAACATATTTTGTCGGCGTATAATCAAATCGTTACCGGCAATCTGACAAAAACGGAGGCCATCAACGCCTTGTCGGCGAATATGCTGCAAAATCTGGCAACGGATGATATTTTGGATTTGCTTTTAAAAGAAACCAGGGCGGACGGTTCACAGAAAAAAAACGAAGACGTATACAGTTTGATGCTTCTTGGTACAACAACGGTTGAAAGGCTGCTGGACCGTCTTCATGACAGCCATAACCGGTCGGAACGGAATCGGATTGTACAGATCATCACCAAAATCGGTCAACCCGCCAGCCAGCCCATCGTCGAGCGTATCCGGCAGGATGGGCCGTGGTTTTATATCCGGAACCTGACCCTGCTCCTGGGCCGGATCGGGACCAAATCCCATTTAAATATCCTGGAGCCGATATTGACGCACCCGGAACCCAGGGTCCAGCGCGAAGCCGTGTTTGCCATACAAAATATTGGCGGGGAAGACAGGGGAAAAATATTTTTGGAAAACTTATATTCAGTGGAGGATGATCTCAGACTTTTAATGATTTCGGCTCTGGGGTTACTGAAATATCAGGATGCTGTCCCCTCGCTGGTCGAAATGCTGGAATCCAGATCCTTCGGAAAAACCAAAAAAGCCAGAAATGATCTATTGATAAAAGCATGTGAAGCCCTTGGACGCATCGGCAACCCGGCGGCGGTTCCGGCTCTTGAGAAATTCCGGCAATCAAAGGGCTTATTTTCATTGATCACACAGGATTCAGAGGTTCGGGAAGCGGCGGAAGAGGCTCTGAAGCTGATAAAACAAACAATTCTTCATGGATCATGATGGACAGGCTAAAAGCTATCGCGCATAGCTGATTTCAGTTTGCGGTTGCTTTGTTGATGATTGCCATTCGCACCGGCACATCCCCGGCCCCGCCACGAAAGGTGGTGGGCTCTTTTTCAATGGCGTCCACCAAATCCATGCCTTCCACCACCCGCCCAAACACGCAATATCCCCAGCCTTGACCGGTTTTCGCCGTAAAATCCAGAGGGGCGTTATCCACGGTATTGATAAAAAACTGCGCGGTTGCGGAATGGGGGTCCGAAGTCCGGGCCATGGCCACCGTGCCCCGCAGGTTTTTCAGGCCATTGTCCGCTTCATTTTTGATGGGCGCTTTAGTGGTTTTCTGCTGCATGGTTTCCGTAAATCCGCCGCCCTGAACCATAAATCCCCGAATTACCCGGTGAAATATCGTGCCGTTGTAAAACCCGTCCCGCACATAGGCCAGAAAATTGTCGACGGTTTTCGGGGCTTTTTGTGAGTCCAGGGCGATAACGATGGTCCCGAGACTGGTCTCCAGGCGGACTTTGGCCGGATCCGAGGATTTTTGGGCGGCCAATCCAGCGGTGGCGAAACCGATGGTCAGCACTAACAGTCCGATAACTAAATGCATTTGCTTCATTTTATTGCTCCTGTGAATGGTCGTGCGGCACGTTCCCATGCACATGGGCATGGTCATGGATGTGGACATACACCCGGTCATCCGCAAATATTTTACCCTCGCGCAGGGTGAAGGTAGCGGTGGTGGTTGTTTTTAAGAATTCGATATTATGGGAAATAATGATATAGGAAATATTCATTTGGGGCAAAATCGTGGTGATGACCTTTCGGGTTTTGATATCCAGCCCGGTCAGCGGCTCATCCAGAAGCAGGACTTCCGGCTGCATGGCAAGCACGGTTGCCAGGGATACCAGTTTTTTTTCGCCCCCGGAGAGCTTGAAGGTGATACGGTTTTCAAATCCGGAAAGGCCCAGGAAATCAAGGGTATGTCTTGCGATCTCAACGGCTTCTTTTTTGGATTTGCCCATATTGAGCGGCCCGAAGCAGATATCTTCAATCACCGTGGGGCAGAACAACTGGTCATCCGCGTCCTGAAACAGCAGTCCGATGCGGTGGCGGACGTCTGAAAAATCCCGTTCGGTTTTCATGGGTTGCCCGAATATGGCGATTTCCCCTGCCTGGGGCGCCAAAAGCCCCATCATGACATGAAACAAGGTGGTTTTGCCGCTGCCGTTGGGAGCAATGAGCCCGATTTTCTGGCCGGAAAACAGCTCGAAATTAAGACCTTTTAAAACCGGCGCGTCATCGCCATAGGCAAAGTCAATGCCGGAAAGGCGCACCAGTGATCCGCGTTTATCCATGAATCAGAAATTCCATTCCCACGACTTCCATTATAATGACGGCAAGGGTGCATACCGTAAAAATCATCACAAACACCCAGCTTTTCCGGTCCGCCTGAAATTCGGCCAGACTGTAATATTTTCCCTTGAATCCCCGGCACCGCATGGCGTCATACACCCGATCGGCCCGTTCCGACGCCCGGATGAGCAGCATGCCCACCACATAAGCATAGGTCTTATAGGTATGCAAGCTGGTTTTGGGTACAAACCCCCGGATTTTGATGGAACGGATGATTTTCTGGTATTCCTGATGGATTACAAAAATATACCGGTAGGTCAGCAGGAGCAAAAACACCAGTTTTTTCGGAACTTTCAAGCGGCTTAAGGTGTGCCCCAGGGTGGCGAGGGTCATGGTGGCGACCAGGGCGATCAACACCATCACGATGGCGTTGGATTTGATGGTGATCTGGGCGGCCAGCAGAATGCCGGCCAGATGCAGCCGCACCGGGCCGAGGGCATAAACCGTATCGCCGGGATAAGTCAGGGGCAGAACCGCCCAAAAAAAAAGGATAAAGACATTCACGATGGCCAGCCGCCGGATGATCTTGCCGATTCCTATGCCGGTCAACAAAAGGGTGACAATCGCCACTGCCAGGGCGGCCAGCAGCGCCGGAAATCCGTTGCACAGGGCCACGGCAAAGGAAAAAAATGTTGCCGCAATCACCCGGAATCTCGGGTCAATGCGATGGAGCAGAGAGTTCCCGCTTGCAAAAGGCTCTTCAATCATTTTTTTGTATGGTTCTTTCTGGATAGAAAATAGGCCGCCACCCCCGCGAGGCCCAAAATATAGCCGATACCGCCGAAAATGTCATTTAGCGTAACGCCTTTTTGCTGCATTTGGGCCAGCATTCGGGTAATGGGTTGCAGTTTTTTATCCACCACCCTTTCCATCATCTGTTCTAGTTGCCCCAAGTCGAAGGCCGGCGTCTGGGGTAGAGGCACGGACGGGGCGACGGTTGGGGCAACAGGTGGCTGGGCCGGGGTTTCAGCGGCGGCTGGCTCGGGGGCTTCGGCATTCAATGTCCCGCCAGTGGCATTCCGTATTTCCTGCTCGGAAAATGTCCATTCACCCTGATGTCCCATGCCCGCCTGAATCACCACCCGCAATGCGGAAGCGTTGGGAATTTTAAAGGAAAATTCGCCGTTATCCGATGTCGTCCCGGTGAGCAGCTCCTTGCCGCCCTCGTTATAAACGAGAATTTTGCCGTTTTTCACGCGTTTGCCGTCCGGATACTGGCTTTCGGTATATACCGTGCCGCCCTCGATCCAGCCGAAAATCGTCACTCTGTGGGCGGCGGAAGAACCCGCCCATAATAATAAGGATGCAAAAACCAGAAAAACGATTTTTTTCATGACCGGCTCCGTTTATTGGCAATTAAAGAGGGTTTGACCTTGTTCAAAAAGACAATGCAGAATGCGGTGACAATGCCTTCGATGACCATGACCGGCAGATTGGCCGTGATAATCAGCACGGTGACTTCCATGAATTTTTCTTCCGTGGTCATGAGCGCCACACCCATCAAGACCGCGCTGAACAGCACCGCGCAGAATCCGCAGGCAAAGGCCGCGGACCCGGCCATTCGCTTTCCCTTTTGGACCACCGGGGAAAAAAGATAATAACACGCCACCGCAGGCCCGGCCATAATCATTGTATTGACACCCAGGGTGGAGATGCCGCCGAATTGAAAAAACAGGGCCTGAAGCGTGAGCGCGATGAGGATGGCCGGAAACGCGCACCAGCCCAGCATGAGCCCGACAATCCCGTTTAATATAAGGTGAACGCTGGACGGGCCCACCGGCACATGAATCAGGGACGCCACAAAAAACGCGGCGGACAGCATGCCGGTCTGGGCGATGCGATCATAGTCCAGGTGCTTCAAGCCCACCGCGGTTCCGGCGGCGGCCAGGACCGCCCCGGAGACCAGCACCGGGCCGGATAAAATGCCTTCGGATAAATGCATGATTTTTCCCGTTTAATCAAAATTCTAGCGCCAACTGGGTCGTTACCCCGTGACAGATATCATCATTGGCGTATTTTTGATACTGATATTCCAGGCCTAACCGTGCGCAGTCAAAGGGATGGCAGAACACCGTGCCGCCGTAAGTATTTTCCGGCAGAAAGCCGCCGCAATCGTCCGTGCCTTCATATTTGAGGCCGCATCCCACGTTTGAGGGATGCACGCAGGAAAGTTCAATGGTCCAGGCCTCGGGCCGGAGGGCTTCATTGTCTCCGGCAAAAGACAATTCCCCGGCATTGAAATCATCCACCGCGCCCACGTACTCCGCGGAACAAAACACGCATTGTTTAAATGATGCGCAAACATGGGCGGACACGCCGCCCACAAGGTCTTCCACCCCTTCGGAAGATCCGTCGCCGTCCACATCGTTGGCTTCGGACAACCCGTCCGAGTCCGCAATATTGGAAAGGTAAGAGACACCCCCGGCAAGGTCAAACCCACGGGCCTCGTCTTCCGGCAGATTGCAGCGGAACCCGGTAAAAAACCCGTTGATATGATTGTCTTTACCGATTTCGTCCACATCCCCGTTGAAAGCGCCCGCAAAAACATCCACCACCTCCGGGTGATATCCGGCGAACACGGCGCTTTCCCTGGTTTCTCCCAGCTCCAGGGTGGCGGGATCAGAGATAAACACTGTATCATAAACCCCGAACGGCACATAGAGCTTTCCCACATGCAGGTAAGCCGGAATTTCATCGGTTCCGGTAAAGGTGATGAAGCCTTCATCGAGATCCATGGGTTCGGTGTCGTCCTCTTCCCACAATGCCAAGGCATGGCCGGAAACATGGTCGTTTAAGGCCACATCCAGCCCCAGCTCAAAAGTGCTGAGGGTGATATCGCTTGATTCATCATCGGGTTCCCCTGCCGCATCCGGTTCATATTTGGAATACCCGGCTTCGGCTTCCAGCAGCCCGCTGAAAGTTATTTTATCAAGCCACCCGGACAAATCCGGGCCTTGCCCAGGTTTTTTTTCAAGTTCCTCAATACGCCGGGACAGTTCTTCAATCCGGGATTCCGCAGATTTTTCATGCATCGCCAGGGCGGGGCCGCAAACCATCATTCCCATTGCCATCAGGCAAATCATCAACATGCTTTTTTTCATGATATCTCCCTTCTATTTTTCCGTCCAGGGTTGAAATTCCACCCAGATGACCGCGCCCAGCTCCACATCTTTTTTTGCGCCGTCTTTTTCCATCTGGTAATCGGCGGTGTTTAATGCCGCAAACCCCCACCACCCCGCATGCGGAGCAGCGTATGAAAAAACGCCGTTCCCGTCGGCTTTCACGGTCTGGGTGATCATATACTCCGTGGGCGCGATCACTTTTTTGTCCTTGTTATAATATTCAATTTCAACTTCCGCATAAGGCACCGGCTTGCCGTCAAGCTTCACAATACCTTGAAAAATATTTCCCGCATACAGGCCGTAAGGCTTGGACAAAGGCACGATTTCGGTTTTAAGACCTGCCTCCGCATCCCATCCGTCGTCCACGCCGAATGCCGTGACCACGGTTTTGGTATAATGAATGATAAAGCAGTCTTCCGCCGGCTCCCAGTAGGGCGCGGGTTCCATGCAGAACACATACACGCCCGGCCGTTTGACCGGGTAAGTCAATGTCCATGCTTTTCGGTCCATGACCTGGGCGGGTTTGAGATCAGCAAGCAGGTCTTTGGATTTTCCGTTTTCCAGAATCGTCACGGCTTTGGGTTTTTCCAGGTCCATGCCGACCATCTCAAAGGGGTGGGAAAAAGAAAGGGAAAGGGTGATGTCCCTGGGATCTCCCTGCATGACCATGGCATCCGAAGGAATCGCCATGCCGAAATGGGCCAGGGCGGACGTTGAAAATAATAAACAACCCACTGCAATAGCAAAAAATATAATTTTTTTCATTTAAGTTTTCCTCCTGTTAAAGGTTGATAAAAAGGGCAAAAAAAAACCACGACAGATTTTCCGTATCCACTTGAATATAAATGGATACAAAAACCTTCGTGGTTTTAATGTTTAATGAATATAATAAATTATCGGCGAAACGATCTTGCTTGCGCGGGCTTCTGCCAGCATTTGAAGAATGCTACCTATCGCTTCAAAATTTCCTTGTCAACTTAAAAAAGCGCCCCTGATATTTTCCCGTTGGTCAGGATTTCATCCACACCCGCGGCGGCGGCGTCCCTGGCCCGGCCTTCGGTTTGGGGCAAAAAAGCCACCACAGCCGCCTTTCGCTGGTGATAGCGATCAACGATGGCTTTTGTGAACAGGGGGCGAGGCCCGAATGCCTGTGGCAGGGCGTATGTCCGGCCCGGTTTGATGCCGCCAAGCCCCGGCAGGCCGAGAAAAGCCGCAATCCCGGCCCGCTGGCATTCCGCTTTTCGGGCATAGAACCGTGCGCCGGAAAATAATTCTTGAATCAGGGTTTCATGATGGGTTCGCCAGGTGAGGAATTTTGCCTGATGGATTATTTTTTGTTTCATGCCGTTTTTTTCCGCCCAGGCCGCAAGCGCCCGGATGGTCTGCTCCCCCTTTTCGGGTTTGATGTCAAAGGTCCAGAAGCAGTTACCAAATTCAGCCAGAAATTGGTCCAGAAATAAAAAGTGTTCATTATTGCCCAGCCGGAAAGATTCCAGTTCATGCCGGTCAAGGTCAAGGACATGGCGGCTGTTCCCGGTAAGCCGATGCAAGGTCTTGTCATGCACCAGAACAATATGGCGGTCTCTGGTGATGCGAAGATCGGTTTCAAGGGCGGTAAACCCCATGTCCACGGCGGCCCGAAAGGACTCTCGCGTATTTTCAACCGACCTTTCACAGTATCCGCGATGGCTGATCCACAGCGGGATTTTTTGGGAAACGGATGTCATGACGGCAAATATAATCTATTTTAAAACCGTTCGCAATATCGCGGTTCATGCCGATCTTGCTTAATAAAAAAATTTTTGATATAGAGTCTTGCCTTCTATTTTAGAATCATGCATTGGTGAAGGATAAAATATGATAAATATATGGCTTAGCAGGATGAATCAATAATGAAGTTTTTATGGAAATTGTTTAAACTATTGCTGGCGCTCATTATTTGCGGCGCTTTTTTCGGCGTTCTGGCATTTATCGGCCTGTATCATCATTTTGCCAGCGACCTGCCGAAAATATCAAAATTAACAGATTACCGCCCGCCGGTGGTCACCACGGTTTATGCGGATGACAATCGCAAAATCGGGGAATTTTATGAACAGCAGCGCATGGTGGTGCCCCTGTCGGAAATGCCTGCAAGACTGATCCAGGCCTTTATCTCCGCCGAAGACGCCCGGTTTTATCAGCATCCGGGAGTGGATTTTCACAGCATTATCCGGGCGTTCTATAAAAATCTCATCGCCGGGGAAGTGGTTCAGGGCGGCTCCACCATTACCCAGCAGGTCACCAAATCGTTTTTGCTTACCCCGGAGCGCAGCTATCAGCGAAAAATCAAGGAGGCGATTCTGGCCTTCCGCATCGATCAGCAATTTTCCAAAGATCAGATCCTGTTTCTGTATTTAAATCAGATATACCTGGGCAACGGGGCTTATGGGGTGGAGGCTGCGGCCCAGACCTATTTCGGCAAGCCCGTTAGCGATCTCGATATCGGGGAATGCGCCCTGCTGGCCGGTCTTCCCCAGGCCCCCAGCCGGTATTCCCCCTTCAACTATCCGGAAAAAGCCAAAGCCCGCCAGGCATACACATTAACCCGCATGGTGAAAGAGGGTTATATCACAAAAGCGGAGGCGGAGAAAGCCCTGCATACGTCTTTGGATATCCGCCCCCGCCGGAACTGGTACCGGGACAACGTGCCGGATTACACGGAGCATATCCGCCAGACCCTTGTGGAAATGTTCGGTAAAGAAACGGTCTATAACGACGGGCTCCAGGTTTATACCAGTGTGAACATCGATATGCAGCGGATGGGCCGCCAGGCAGTCCAGAAAGGCCTGCGGGATCTGGATAAACGTCAGGGCTTCCGCGGGGCGCTGGAGCGGCTGCTGCCAGAGCAGATTGAAGGTTTTTCCCAGACCCTTGCCCGTCAACTCGGCAATGCCGGCCTGGCAGGCGGCATGATCACCAAGGGCATTGTGACGGGTGTGAATGACAAGACAGGTTCGGTGTCGGTCCGCATTGGAAGTGAACGGGGCGTTATCCGGCTTAAGGATATGAGCTGGGCGCGAAAACTGAATCCCAACGTGGATCATTCTTCGGCCGCCATCAGCGCCCCCAGTCAGGCCCTTCGCGTGGGCGATGTCATCATGGTGCGGGTGATATCAAAACAGGAGGGGGAAAAGGACTGGAACCTGACCCTGGAGCAGACACCGGAAGTGGAAGCAGCCTTGCTCTGCATTGAAACGCAAACCGGAAAAGTGAAGGCCATGATCGGGGGCCGGGATTTTTCATCCAGCCAGTTTAACCGCGCCATTCAGTCCCAGCGCCAGCCGGGGTCGGCGTTTAAACCCATTATTTACGCGGCGGCCCTGGACAGGGGCTATACTGTGTCTTCCGTTATTGTGGACGCGCCCATCGCCTTTGATACCGGGGACACGGATTCCGTATGGAAACCCCAGAATTATGATATGAAATTTAAAGGGGCCACCCTTTTCCGCACAGGTCTCATCGATTCCCGGAATGTCATCACCGTCAAGATCCTTCAGGATATCGGCATCCGGTATGCCATTGATTATGCCAGAAAACTGGGAATCACCGCAAAACTTGACAGAAACCTGGCCCTGGCCCTGGGATCGTCCGGCCTGTCGCTGCTGGAGCTGGTGAAATCCTATTCCGTATTTGCCAATCAGGGCCGTCTTATTGACCCGTGTTTTATTCAAAAAGTGGTGGACCGGGACGGCAACGTGCTCATGGAATATTACCCCAACCCGCGGCAGGTCATTGAAGACAGCACCGCCTATATCATGACCCACCTCATGGAGGAAGTTGTCCTCTATGGAACCGGCAAGCGCGTCAAGGCCCTTGGAAGGCCGGCGGCCGGGAAAACAGGCACAACCAACGATTTATATGACGCCTGGTTTGTGGGATACACCCCTGAATATGTCACCGGGGTCTGGGTGGGGTTTGACGATAGAAAATCCCTGGGCAGCAAGGAGACCGGTTCCCAGGCGGCGAGTCCCATCTGGCTGGATTTTATGCAGAAAGCGCTTGAAGGCAAGCCGGTCAGCGTATTCCAGCCGCCCCCCAGCGTCGTGTTCAAAAAAATAGATGTGAATACAGGGTATGAAGCCCCGCCGGGAGCCGGAAATACCGTGGTGGAGTGTTTTAAAGAAGGCGCCGCGCCTAAGCCGACAGCGCCCAAATCATCCGGCGCGATCACCGAAACCGAGGATTTTTTTAAAGGCGGGTTTTAATTCTTAAATTAATGCAGTTTCTGTTCTTCCGGGGCAAGAATCTTAATTTCGCCGTATTTTTCTTCATATCGCTTGAGGTTGTCGGCGAGTGCGCTGATGATCCGTTTTATATGGCCGGGAGACACGATGATGCGTGACACCAAGTGCGCGCCGGTGGGGGAGTTGAGCAGCCAGTCGATGATGAACTCCTCCGGGCCGTGGGCGATAAACATGGAATTGCTGAATCTCCCCAGGGACGTCTCTTCGTTTGCCTGAATCTGAATTTTCTGTGAAGATGATTTTTTATCATTGTCCATACCGTTCTCCCTGTTTGAAATAAAATAAAAAGCTTAAGGTATCATTAAAGTATCATGGGAAAGAAAAAAGAAGAAACATTTTATTTGATCACCTATCGGAACGCTAAAGACACCAAGGTTTTGACCCTGAAAGCCAGGACCGTCACCGATTCTTCACTGGGACTCAGCTTTGTAGCCATCTCCGATTTTGTTTTCGACACCCGGTCCATTGTCATTAATCCGGAAGAAGAGGACCAGCGGCGGCAGTTTGAAGGGGTTAAAACCCTGCACCTTTCCATATACAGCATCATTTCCATTGAAGAAGTGGGTCCGGAACACAAAGGCCTTAAATTTAAAAAAGATAAATCCCATCTGGTGGTGGTGTCCACGGAACCGGTCCCGCCCAAAGGGAAATAATTTAACATATTAATAAGTTAACATTAAAGGAACCATCATGAGCGAAAAAAACAAACCCGTCCAAACCGCGCTGACGGAGCTGGAATCCAAGCAGTTTTTAAAGCCTTACGGCGTCCCTGTGGTGAATGAAGTTCTGGCGGCGACTGTCGCCCAGGCGGTGAAGGCCGCGAAAACCATCGGGTTCCCGGTGGTGCTGAAGGGCCTTGGCAAGGAGCTGCTCCACAAGACCGAAATGCAACTGGTGCATCTGAATTTAAATGATGCCGCATCCGTTGAAGCCGCCGCCGGTATTATTGAAAAAAACGCCGGGGCCAAACTGGAAGGGTTTCTGGTGCAGCCCCAGGTGGCGGGCAAGAGGGAATTTGTGGCCGGCATATTCCGGGATGACCAGTACGGGCCGGTGGTGATGTTTGGTCTGGGCGGTATTTTCACCGAAGCGCTAAAGGATGTCAGTTTCCGTCTCGCGCCTTTGAGCGAGCTGGATGCGGCGGACATGATTGCTGAGATCAAATCAAAAAAATTGCTCGGCCCTTTCCGAGGGGAGCCGGCGGTGGACACCAATCTGCTGATCCAGACTCTCATGGGACTCTCCAAAGCGGCGGTGGATTGTCCAGATATATCTGAAATTGATATCAATCCCCTTTTGATTACCCCGGAAGGCAAACCCGTGGCCGTGGATGCCCTGATCATCAAGGGTGCGCCCAAACCGCCGAAAGCCTCCGCCCATCCCGTCAGCCCGGCGGATGTGGCGCCCCTGTTTTATCCCAGATCCGTGGCATTTGTGGGCGCTTCGGGTCGTTTTGGAAAATGGGGATACACCCTCTTGACCAACACCATCAGCGGCGGGTTTGCCGGGGAGATTTATCTGGTGAATTCAAATGGCGGAACCATTGCGGGCCGCCCGGTATATAATTCCGTACTTGATATCCCGGGTCCGGTGGACGTGGCGGTGGTGACGATTCCAGCCAAAGCCGTGCCTGCCCTGGTTCCGGAATTCAAAAAAAAAGGCATCGCCAATATGCTGCTCATCGCGTCCGGCTTTGCGGAAACGGGCGGGGACGGCATCAAAAAAGAAAAAGAACTCATTGACCAGGCCCGGGCCGCCGGTATCCACATTATCGGTCCCAATACCATGGGCATCTGCAACCCGCATATTCATTTTTACTGCACCGGCACCCATGTGCGTCCGAAAGCCGGTTCCACCAGCGTGGTGGCCCAGTCCGGCAATATGGGCAATCAGCTCCTGGCCTTTGCGGAGCTTCAGGGCATTGGCATCCGGGGATTCTGCGGCTCCGGGAACGAAGGCATGATAACCATCGAGGACTATCTGGACACCTTTGAAGCGGATCCTTTAACCGAAACCGTGATGCTGTATATCGAAAGCGTCAAGAACGGCCGCCGGTTTTTCAAAAGCGCCCGCCGGGTGGGGCGAAAAAAACCCATTATCCTGCTCAAGGGCGGCCAGACCGAAGCCGGGGGCAAGGCAGCCGCCAGTCATACCGGGGCGCTGTCTTCGGACAGCCGGGTGTTTAATGCGGTATGCCGGCAAGCAGGCATTGTGAAGGTGGACCGCCCCATGGAATTGCTGGACCTTTCCGCCGCGTTTTCTTCCCTTCCCCTGCCCAAGGGCAAACGGGTGGCCATCATGACCCTGGGCGGCGGCTGGGGTGTGGTGGCCGCGGATTTATGCGAAGCCCACGGCCTGGAAATCCCGGAGCTGTCTGAATCTATCCTGAAAGAAATTGACCAGATCCTGCCGCCTTACTGGAGCCGGGCCAATCCTATTGATCTGGTGGGCGAGAACGATATGAATATCCCCATGACCACCATGGAGGCCCTGATGAAATGGGACGGGTGCGACGCCGTCATCAATCTTGGCATAATGGGACGCCGGCATCTGGTGTCCCGGATGGCGGACTCCATTCGGCTGGCGGACCCCACATGCCCGGAGGATTTTCTGGAAAAGGCCAATCAGGCCCTGGATGAATTTGAAAAAAAATATATCCGCCATATTGTGTCCCTCATGTCCGCCTATCAGAAGCCGGTGCTTGGCGTCAGTATGCTCAAGGGTGAAAAAGACCTGACCGTGTCCCATGTTGAAGGCTTCCGGTATAAGGGCCTGTTTTTTCCCACCCCGGAACAGGCGGTGGTCTCTCTTGCTAAAATGTATGAATATCAAAGATTTATTACCAAAGAGAAAAATAATTCCCAGGACGATTGATATAACGTTTATCTGTTTTTACCCTTTCTCATCGCCGTCAGGCTAATATTGTTAGTTTTTATTCATAGGCTTTTTGGGAGAAAAATGACGAATTACGAATGAGAAATTACGAATAAATGCATCAAGGATCACTTTTAAATCCGCTATTCGTGATTAACAATTCGTAATTCAAAATCGGCTTATTTCACAATCATAATGGCTTGGCCTGACGGCGATGGGGTTTATCTCCGCCCGAAACGGGAGGGCATAAAGCCCTCCCCTACATTGGCCAAAACGCTGCTCAAACGTTGCCTCCCCGAAACCCCACCCTCCGGCAGGACAGCGTTCAACTCCATTTTCAACGGATTGTAAAGGGCTTTCCCATGGATGACCATCTCACCATCGAAAAATTAAAAAAACGGATTCAGGAGCTGGAACCGGCGGAGCTGGAAACCCAGCGGCTGAAAGCAGCCCTGGAAGACTGCCAGGAAAAATACCGGTTAATCGTTGAAAACACAGCGGAAATCATCGCCATCCTGGATATGGATCTGCGTTTTACCAGCATCAGCCCGGCCATCAAAAAAATCCGGGGATATACGTCCGAAGAAATCATGGCGCAATCCCTTGAAGAGGGCCTGACCCGCGAATCCATGGCGCTCGCCACGAATGTTTTCCTGGAGGAACTCCAGATGGAGGCCTCCGGGACAGCGGACCCCGACCGGGTGCGTATTCTGGAATTGGAAGAATACCATAAGGATGGCTCGACGGTCTGGATGGAGGTCAGCCTTTCCTTTTTGCGGGACCGAAACGGCAAGGCCTCCGGGATTCTCGCCCTGTCCAGGGACATCTCCAAGCGCAAGCAGGCGGAAAGGGAGCTTCAGATGTTCCGGGAGGTTGTGGACAAGTCGTCCAACGTCATCGGCATATCCACGCCGGAAGGAAAACATTTTTACCAGAACGAAGCTTTTGAAAACCTGTTCGGATCGATTGGCGATGATCCGTCGTCCGTATTTGTGGACAAAACCGTCGCCGACGAGGTGTTCAACGCCATCAAGGCAGGGAAGCTCTGGGACGGCGAAGTGAAAATGATCGCCAGGGACAGAAGCGTCCGGGACATTCAGATGAGGGCTTATGCCATCAAGGCCCCGAATGGCCGCGTGACTGAACTGGTGGGCATCCACACCGACATCACCGAGCAAAAACGTGCCGAGGCGGAATCCAGCCGGCTTGCATCCGTGGTCCGACATAGCAGGGAACTCGTCAACCTGGCAACGCCGGACGGCAGAATGGTTTTTCTTAACGATGCCGGCAAAAAGATGCTGGGCATTTCAGAAGAAGATGTCCAACAGACCAATATTATGCAGGTCATACCCGGCTATCTCCGGAAAAAAATAGAACAGGAGGTGCTGCTCTTTATTCGTAAAGAAGGATACTGGGAGGGGGACATTCAATATCGTAATCTAAAGACCGGCGCACTGACCGATGTACACACTGTTTGTTTTGAAATCAGTGATTCCGAAACCAGCTCGGTAAAATTGTTAGCCAATGTTTCACAGGATATCACCGAGCAAAAGCGGGCCGAAGAAGCGCTCAAGCAAAGCGAGGAACGGTTTCGCATTATATTTGATGAAGCGCCTATCGGCATTGTGCTGACCGATTCCCAGACCGGAAAAATTTATGAGGCCAATTCCGCGTTTGCGAAAATCACCGGCCGGTCCTTGGACCAATTGAAAAAAACAGACTGGATGAGCATCGCGCATCCCGATGACATTCCGGATGCCGTGGAAAAAATAACGGATATGGTCGCCGGGAAAACACCTGGATTTCAGTCGGAAAAACGCATTCTTCGTTCCGATGGCAGCGTTGCCTTGATCAATCTCACGGTTTCGCACCTGAAAGTCGACAGCCATCTCCTGCCTCTCCATCTCGGCATGATTGAGGACATTACCGAGCGCAGGCAAGCGGCGGAGGAGCGGGCCAAACTTGAAGGGCAGTTTCATCAGGCCCAGAAAATGGAGTCGGTGGGACGGCTGGCCGGAGGTGTGGCCCATGACTTCAACAATATGCTGAGCGTGATCCTCGGCTTTACGGAGCTGGCCATGGCAAAGGTGGACCCGTCCCTGCCCCTTTATGGCGATCTTGCGGAAATCCGGCAAGCTGCGAGCCGTTCCGCCGGCCTGACACGGCAATTGCTGGCCTTTGCCCGCAAACAGACCATCGCGCCCAAAGTCCTGGACATCAACGAGACCGTGTCGGGCATGACCAATATGCTGCGGCGGCTCATCGGCGAGGATATCAACCTTGAGTGGAGACCGGAGCCGCACCCGTGGCCGGTCATGGCGGATCCTTCCCAGATAGACCAGATTCTTGCCAATCTGTGTGTCAATGCCCGGGATGCCATCCATGATGTCGGCCTGATCACTATTGAGACAAAAAATATCGCGATCGAAAAGGCCTTCTGCGCCGATAAACCGGAATTTGTCCCCGGCGAGTATTTGCGGCTCTCTGTCAGCGATACCGGAAACGGCATGGACAAGGATACCTTCATGCAAATTTTCGAACCGTTTTTCACCACCAAGGCCATGGGCAAAGGCACGGGGCTTGGGCTGGCCACGGTCTACGGCATCGTCAAGCAGAACAATGGCTTTATCGATGTGGAGAGCGAACCGGGACGCGGAACGACCTTCAGCGTTATCTGCCCCGGCATGAAGTAATGAAAGACGGGGGGACGGAGAAAGAGGGCGCGGCAGGGCATGGGGCACAGGGCCGCGAAACCATCCTGCTGGTGGAAGACGAACGGGCCATTCTGGAAATGACCACGCAGATTCTTGAAAAGCATGGTTACTCGGTGCTGGCGGCTGGCACGCCGGGAGAGGCAGTCCGTCTGGCCAGGGAAAACGCTGGAAAAATCCACCTGCTCATGAGCGATGTCGTAATGCCGGAAATGAACGGACGGGATCTGGCGAAAAACCTATTGTCCCTCTATCCGGACCTCAAGCACTTGTTCATGTCCGGCTACACCGCCAACATCATCGCCCATCACGGCGTGCTGGAGGATGGTGTGCATTTTATCCAGAAGCCGTTTACCATCAAGGAGCTGGCGGCAAAAGTCAGGGAAGCGCTGGGGGAATGAAGGGCATCGCCGTCAGGATAAGCGAAAAGCGAGTCATGCTGTTGGAAGTTATAAATGCGCTAAAGTGCTCTAAAGTTAATGACTTTGTATCTGTTTTTAAAATAAAGGAGCGAAGCGGCGCATCTATTCGTCATTCGTCATTTTTCTCCCAAAAAGCCTATAAATAAAGCCGTGATGACCTGAAATGGAACCGTTTGCACCATCAAATCAAAAGAACGACCCCTCTTCCGTATGGCTGCCCGCAATTCTGGAATCCGCCCCGGACGGCATCATCACCATGGATGCCAACGGCCGCATCATCGCCTTTAACCCGGCCGCTGAAAAAATGTTCGGCTATCCCGGCGACCGGGTCATCGGGTGCATGGTTTCCGAAAAACTCATTCCCAAATCACTCCAGAAAGCCCACGAAAACGGGCTTGCCAAATTCCTTGCCACCGGTCAGCAAGAGATGATGGGACGGCGGGTGAGAGTCACCGCCATGCGGGCTGACCAGTCCGTTTTTGACGCCGATCTGACGGTGGTTAGCGTCAACCACAGCATTGATCCCGTGTTTATCGCATACATCCGGGAGGTTGCGGTTCAGAAGCAGGTTGAAAAAGAGCGCGAACAGCACGCCATCAACATCAAGAAAACCCTCATGCAGACCATTCTCGCCGTATCGCGGATTATCGAAATCCGTGATCCCTATACAGCCGCCCACCAGCGCCGGGTGGCCCATCTGGCCGCCACCATCGCCAGAACGCTGAACTGCACCGATGAATGCATTGACGGCGTTTATCTGGGCGCTCTCGTTCACGATATCGGAAAAATCGCCTTGCCCCATGAAATTCTGTCGCGTCCCGGCAAGCTGCTGGACGAGGATATCAGCTATCTGAAAATCCATTGTCAAAAGGGTTATGAGATTCTGGATCCGGTGGAATTTCCCTGGCCGGTGGCTGAAATCGCACTCCAGCACCATGAGCATATCGACGGGTCCGGTTATCCCCAAGGGCTGAAGGATGAGGCGATCCTGCTGGAGTCCCGCATCGTTTGTGTGGCGGACGTGGTGGAATCCCTGACCGCCCATCGTCCTTATCGCCCGGCGTTCTCACTGGAGGAAGCGCTTTCATCCATCAAAAGCCGATCAGGAATCTGGTATGAACCTCGGATCGTGGATGCTTGCAGCGGGCTTTTTAAAAAAGGGTACAGCATTGACGCCATTGATATGGATGAACTGACCTTTAAGTCGTCTTTGGTGTGCGAACCGTTATAAATCCAAGTCTCACCATTATCGGCATTCCCTTCGGCATCGCGCATTTCAAGCTGGCCCTGGTCTGTTTTGCGCCTTTTGGAAAAAGACCGCTGAAACGGTGAACCCGCCGTATGCTCTTAGGGAATTGCAAAATATTAAAATACCGTTTATAATGTCTTCAAACTTCAAATAAATGGGAGATGAATATGAAGACATCTATTTTGAATCGAAACGGTATATCATTACAAGTAATAAATTTGACTGGGCGATTGATTGATTTGATTCCTTGGCCACAAAGGCGATCCGCGATGGGCGATGCGACATTATCGCTTCTGGATGGTAAAGCGCGGGTTGCCGAAGATGTTTTTGGCTGGAATCGAGGAACAGTTGAACTGGGAATGAATGAATTTCGGACGGGGATTATTTGTGTCAATGACATTTCAAAGCGGCGCAGGCTCAAGGTGGAAGAGAAAAGCCCCAAAGTTATTGGCCGATATAGTGGAAATCATGAATCCTCACAGTCAGGCGGAATCGCATTTGCGGACGACGCTTTTATATACCAGCCTAACGCCCAAAGCAGCACATGGGGCTCTTTTGGAAAAGGGGTGGAATGAAGGGGATCTGCCGACAATTCAAACAATCGCCAATATGTTGGATAGGCATGGGTATCGATTGAGTGCCGTTGAAAAGTCAAAGGTTCAAAAAAAATCCCTGAAACAGACGCGATCTTCGAAAATGTGAGGACTATGAACGCTCAGGCGGATGCGGACCACGAGACTTTGAGAATCAGCGTGGATACGAAAGCGACGGTTAATGTTGGCGACTATTCGAGACACGGCCGTTCGCGAAGTCTTCAACCGGTAAAAGCCTGGGATCATGACATGCAGCCAAAAGAAAAGCTTGTTCCCGGCGGCATTCTTGAGCCTGTGAGCGGAAGGGCGGCGCTCTTTTTTACCGGCAGCTACAAAACCAGTGATTTTATCGTGGATGGGCTTCTATCATGGTGGGCGGAAAGAAGGGAGTATCTTGCGAATATAAAGAACCTTGTCATTAATATGGATAACGGACCGGAATGCAGCGGGCGAAGAAGTCAATTTTTGAAACGGATGGTGGAATTCGCCGACACTTCCGGAGTCAAGGTCAGACTTGTTTATTATCCTCCATATCACAGTAAATACAATGGAATTGAGCGCTATTGGGCAGGGCTTGAAAAATCGTGGAACGGATATTTGTTGAGCACGGTTAAAGATGTATTGAACCGGGCGGCTAATTTTTTCTGGAAAGGTGCTCGCACCAGTGTGCGCATGTTTGAAGGTGTCTATGAAAAAGGTGTCAGGGTTTGTGGAAAAGACAAAGCAAAACTTGAATCTCGATTGGTACGCTCGGAAAAATTGCCTTTATATGACATCACCATTTGTCCTCAAACGGTATATTAGTAAATTTATATTCCCTTAAATCCGGATTCTTTGTAATCCATCTATGCGGTGCGCTTGTGAAACCGCAGGGCCGCCAGGATAAAAATTGTGGTTCCCATCGCCGCAAGGCAGCACAGTTCCGGCCACAGCACGTTCAGTCCCGCGCCTTTCAGAAACAATTCCCTTAAAATTTCAATAAAATACCGGAGTGGATTGCCGTAGGTGATGACCTGTACCCAGACCGGCATGTTTTCAATGGGGTAAAAAAAGCCGGAGAGCAGAATAAAGGAGACCAGAAAAAACCAGGACAGAAACAGGGCCTGCTGCTGGGTGTTGACGATGGTGGAGATAAATATCCCCAGTCCCAGGGAAGTCAGGATAAAGGTTCCGGACAGCAGGGCCAGCACCGGAAGGCTGCCGGCAATAGGCACCTTGAACCACAGCACGCCGAATGTCATGGCCACGCCCATTTCAATAAATCCCAAAAAGGCAAAGGGGATGGTTTTCCCCGCAATGATCTGGGCGGAAGTCAGCGGCGTAACCATGAGCTGCTCTAACGTTCCGATTTCCTTTTCTTTTACAATGGCGAGGCTTGTCAGCAGCATGGTGATGATGGTGAGCAGGATGGAAATAACGCCGGGGATCATGTAATAAACGCTTTTGAGTTCCGGATTGTACCAGGCCCGGCTCACCGGCGTGATCATCTTCACCGACCGGGACATCACCGGCTGGCGGCTCACGGCTTTCCGGACGTTGTCCTGCATGAATTGCAGCAGAATCCTGTTACAGTAGCCCAGGGCCACGGCGGCGGAGTTGGAGTTCTGGCCGTCGAGGAGGATCTGAATTTCCGGCTGTCGGCGGGTTTCCAGATCCTCGCCGAAATCTTTCGGGATAATGAGCGCCATGACCGCTTTTCCGGCAAACAACCGCCGCTCAATATCCCCTGGCTTGCAGGCCGCCGGCACGGTTTTGAAATATTCCGTATGGGAAAACCGCTCCAGCAGATCCCGGCTGATGGCGGACCCGTCAAAGTCGCAGAGCAGGACATCGAGGTTCTTGATGTCCGTGGTAATGGCATACCCCAGCACCAGAAGCTGAATCATGGGAACCACGAAAATCACCCGAAGCATATTGGGATCCCGGAAGACCTGACGGAGTTCTTTTTTGACGAGATGGAGGATTTTGATCATTTTATTTCAACTTCATCCGAAACCGTTTCACCGCAAGCGCGATAAAAAACACCCCCACCCCGGTCATGGCCAGAAACGAGGGCCATAATTCCAAGGGGCCGTTGCCTTTCAGCATAATGCCCCGGATAATCACCAGAAAATGGGTGGCGGGGATAATTCTGGACACGATTTGAAGGGGCGGCGGCATGGAGGCCACGGGAAACACGAACCCGGAGAGCATGACCGACGGCAGAAGGGTTCCCACAAGGGAGAGCATCATGGCCACCTGTTGGGTGGCCACCAGGGTCGAAATGAGCATACCGAGCGCAAGAGCCGTGAACACATAGAAAACGCAGCACCCCAGTAGTATTGACCATGACCCCAGCATGGGCACCTCAAACCACAGATGCCCGAAAATAAGGATAAATACCGCAATGACAAACCCGAGAATCAGGTACGGAACGGCCTTGCCGATCACCACTTCGTAGGGCTTGATGGGGCTCACCAGAATCTGCTCCATGGTGCCGGTTTCCTTTTCCCTGGCGATGGTTACGGAGGTGAGGAGGGCGCCGATCATGATGAGGAGCAGAGCCACAATGCCGGGCACCACGAAATGGGCGGAAACCATGTCCGGATTATACAGCATCCGGGCCTTGACGCGGATGGGCATCCCGCCGCCTGAACTTGCCCCGGAACCTGTCCCTGAACTTGTTAACGATTGACTGACAAACACGTTTTCCAGATAATTCTGGACCAGGGTCGCGCTGTTGGCGTCCGTGCCGTCGGCGATCACGCCGATGGGGGACGCGGGGGACGCCTCCAGGCGTTTTGCGAAATCCGCTGGAATGATGACGGCGGCCCGTGCAATGCGCCGGGTGAAAAGGTCTTCGGTTTTTCTCGGGTCATTGTATCTTGCCACAATATTAAAATAGGGCGAGGCGCTCAACGTCTCAATCAGATCACGGCTGGCGGGCGTCCGGGAGAGATCGCAGACCCCGATGCGGATATGCTTTAAATCCATGTCAATGGCGTAGCCGAAGATAAACATCATGAGCACGGGCATTAAAAACAGGATCAGCAGAGACCGGGGGTCTCTCCGGATATGGATGAATTCTTTTCGGATGATCGGCGCAAGCCGTGAGTTCAGCATTTATCGGTCCACCAGGTGAATAAAAACATCCTGAATGGATGTCATATTGTATTTTTTCTTGATGGCGAAGGGTGAATCCATTTCCACGATCCGGCCCTTGAACATGATGGACAGCCGGTGGCAGTATTCCGCCTCATCCATGTAGTGGGTGGTCACGAATACCGTGGTGCCAGCGCCCGCCAGGCTGGAGATCAAATCCCAGAAATGCCGCCGGGCAATGGGGTCAACGCCGCCGGTGGGCTCGTCCAGAAAAAGGATGGGCGGTTTGTGCAAAATGGCGCAGGCCAGGGCCAGGCGCTGTTTGAAGCCCAGGGGCAGGGAAGCGGTTTTGCGGTTCTCCATCCGGGAAAGGTTCAGGGAATTGTCGAGTTCCGAAATTCTCTCCCGGATGTGGGATCGGGAAAGGCCGTAAATACCGCCGAAAAAGAAGAGATTCTCCTCGACTTTGAGGTCGTCATACAGGGAAAACCGCTGGGACATATAGCCAATGCGGGTTTTTATCTTTTCATATTCCCGGTTGATGTCCCATCCGCCCACGATTCCCTCCCCGGAAGTCGGCTTCAGAAGGCCGGTGAGCATCCGGATGGTGGTGGTTTTGCCCGCCCCGTTCGCCCCCAGAAATCCGAAAATTTCCCCTTTATCCACGTCAAAGGAAATATCATCCACCGCCACAAAATCCCCGAACCGCCGGGTGAGATTCCGGACGGTGACGGCAGGGGCTGGAGAGGATGGGGGAAATGGGAAATTTTTCATTATTGTGTCTTTAACATAAGGTGTTTAGCGGTTTGGCCTGTAGGCTGTAGGCCAGACGAAATGGGGCTGTTTTTAAAAATGATATCATGCAGATTGATCTAAACCCCTTCAGCCTTCAGCCTGTTTTTTCCGCAATCAACGAGATGAACGTGTCCTCAAGGCCCGGAACGGCGGCCTCAATCCTGTGGGCGGCAAATCCTTCGCGATCCGCCTCCCTGCATAGATTCTCCATGGTTTCAGGGGTGTCTGAAAACAGGCTGATATGCACCCGATCCCCCAGAATCTGCACCTGGCTGGGGTGAAGCCGTCGTTTGAACCATCCGGCAAGCCCCGGCAGGTTCGGGCCAAACAGGGCATGAACGGTTCCGGTAAATCCTCTGGTGATTTCCGCCGCAGTTCCCATGGCCAGAATTTTCCCTTTGTTGATGAGGGCGATGCGATCGCATTTTTCCGCCTCATCCATATAGGGCGTGGTGACCAGGATGCTGACGCCGCTGGATTTGAGGGTTTTCAGAATCTCCCAGAATTCCCGGCGGGAAACCGGGTCCACGCCGGTGGTGGGTTCATCAAGAATCAGGATTTTCGGGGTATGAACCAGGGCGCACGACAAGGCGAGCTTCTGTTTCATGCCGCCGGAAAGCTGACCGGCCCGGCGTTTGACAAATGGCGCAAGACGCGAGAAATGCAGCAATTCCTCGGTGCGTTTCTCGCGCTCCTGTTTCGGGACACCGAAGAGATCCGCGAAAAACCGCAGATTTTCCCCCACGGTGAGGTCCGGATACAGTGAAAACCGCTGGGGCATGTAGCCGATGATTTTCCGGACTTCCTCGGGTTCTTTTTGAACGGAAATTCCCAGTAACCGGCATTCACCCTCATCCGGGTCCAGCAGGGAGGTGAGTATCCGGATGAGCGAGGTTTTCCCGGCCCCGTCCGGCCCGATGAGCCCGAACATCTCACAGGTGGCCACTTCCAGGCTTACGGACCCAAGCGCCGCCGTTTCCTGATAGGATTTTTTAAGACCGGTGATTTCTATGGCAGGCGCGACCATGGTTTTTACGGCCCCATCGTCAGGTAGACTTCCGCCGGCATACCGATTTTTAAAATATCATCCTTGTTTTTCAACGTAACCTTGACGGCATACACCAGCTCGGCCCTTGCCTGCCGGGTCTGGACGTTTTTCGGGGTGAATTCGGCTTCCGGTGACACCCAGGCCACTTTTCCGGCAAATGCCTCCGGGCAGGCGTCCACCCGCACAAACACCTCCTGGCCCAGCTTGAACCGGTCAAGATCGGTTTCCGCCACATATATATTGATCCAGAAATTGGCAAGGTCCGCGATTTTATAGACCGCCCCGCCCTGGACCGCGATTTCGCCGGACTCCATGTATTTTTCCACCGCCAAGCCGTCCAGCGGGGAGTTGATGACGCCGTCTTTTATCTGGCGATCCAGAACCGCGATATTCGCCTCCACCTGGGCGCGCTTGGCGTCAAGCACCGGCAATTGGGATTTGGCGGCGGTCACCTGGCTCCGGGCCACGGAAAGCTGGGTGGCGATATCGTCAAACTGCTGCTGGGTGGCCGACCCTTTGCCATACAACTGCTTGATGCGTTTATGGCGGATCTGGACGTTTTCGAGATTGTCCATTGCCTGGTCAATGGCTGCCTGGGCCGCAATCCGCCCGGCTTCGATTTCACTTAAACCGGCCTGGAGCTGGGCTTTCTGCAAAACGAGTTTTTCAACATCAATGCCGGCGAGGAGTTCGCCTGCTTTGACCGGTTCGCCTTCTTCTTTTGTCAAATTCAGAATGGTCCCGGAAATCAGCGCGCCCACCGTGACTTCCGTGGCTTCCAGCGTTCCGGACCCGGCGAACCCTTCTGGCAGTGTTTCCCGGCACCCGGAAAAAACAATAACAGCGCTCCATAACAACAGCCATTTTCCATATTGTGCTGGTTTCATCGGGGACTCTCCTTGGATATTTCTGCGGGGTATTCTTCCATGCCCATGGCCCTTAAATAATCCGCCCAGGTGATTTGGACCTCGGATAAAATCAGGGCCAGTTCGGAATTCGCGTTCAAGAGTTCCGTATGGGCGTCCAGATAATCCGTATTGGTGGCCATGCCGACCTTGAAATTGTCTTCCTTTGTTTTGAAATTTTCCTGTGCGGATATCACTTTTTCTTTTGAGATCAAAATCTTGCGGCAGGCTTCGTCATAAGCCAGCCGGGTGTTGATCCGGTCCAGGGCAATCATCTGGTCAACAGCGGCCCGGGTCTCTTTCAGCCGGGATTTTTTGGCCTGGGCCGCGTTTTTCTCGTTTTTACGCTGGTCCATGTCAAACACATTCCAGGACATATTGATACCGGCTTGCCACCAGGGCTCCCACTCGGGCTGGGTGGCGGTAAATCCCGGCCATCCGTAATGCCCGGACGCGGTGAGGCCGACCTGGGGGAGCAGGTCAGCCCCTGCGATATCCACTTCCCCGGCGGCGGCTTCCACCTGTTTTTCGGCAATCTGCTGCTCCGGCCGCTCTTTGGTTGAAGATGCCAGCGCATCGGGAATGGGCCAGGGCGGCGGCGGTTCCGGGTCTGTTGAAAGATCGAGATATTCGCCCGGCGGCAGCCCCATGCGTTCGGCCAGGGACGCCGTTGCTCTGGCGGCTGCGTTGTCCGCCTGAACAATTTTGAGTTCCATGTCCAGACGCCGCAGATCAATGGGAAGCATGTCACTTTTGAGCATCATGCCATGATCCACCAGGTTTCTGGCGTCTTGCAGGTGGCTTTCGATCTGTTCCCGGCCAGCCACAGCGATGCGTTTCAATTCCCGTGCCTTTGCCACCTGATAAAACGCGTTGATGACCTGCTGGCGGACCTGACTTTTCACAAGGGCCAGTTGGTGGCCGGAACCATCAAATCCTGCGGATGCGGCCCGGATGCCCGCCTCAATTTTGCCGCCGGTGTAAATGGGCTGGAGAAGTGCAACGTACAGGTCGGTTTTTTCATGTTCCCCGATGGTGATATTTTTACCCGGAACGGTCAGTGGCCCCATGCCGCCCGGAACCATCACCGTCGTGTCCCCCATGCGCATTTTGTTCACGTCAGACGTATATCCGGACATGGCCCCGATATCGACGCCCGGATATCGCCCGCCTTCGGCCTGCCTGAGACGGAACGCCGCTTCCTCCCGGCCTTTTTTCGCCTGGGAAAGATCCAGGTTGTTTTCAAAGGCGATATTCAGGCAGTCGTGAAGGCGCAGGGGGGATTTTTGCAGGGCTTGTGACTGTTCCGCACCTGCGTGGGATACATTGGCCGACGCCATGGTCAGTAAAATAAATAGCGCCGCAAAACATAAGCGGATGGAGCCGTCAAAAAACGCTTTTTCCTTTACCATTCCTGTCTCTTTGTATAAGCGGGTTGAAGGGATATCAGCGTTTAGTGATATCCCTGCATCTCAAAATATGCAATATGACCATAGCATATTGCCGCTTATATCAAAATTATTAATTCAGCCTGCGGGATTATAGACTATTCCTTCATTCTGAATACTTACACTTTTTTTAAATATTTTGACAATCTGACAATTCGCTGATCCCAGGCAAGAATTTCCCCTTCATAAAGGGCCGCCGCTCCCAGGCGGTTTGACTAATTTTACCGGAACCACGCTCTGGATGCGGTCTGAAAAAAGTTTGGCGCAGGTGGGGCAATAGGGGTGATGTCCCTTGACAAGGGGGTGGCCGCCGGTTTTTTCCTCTACCCGGGACAAAAATTTTTGTGTCGCGAAAAGGTTTCCGCAGGCTTCGCAGCGGACCAGGGGATTTCGTCCGATAATTTCATCCCGAATTAAAATGATGCGGAAAAAGCCTTCGTCCTTCAATTTAATGGCGCCGGTGGGGCAGATATTCACGCAGGTGCCGCAGCCGATGCACCGGTTTTCATCCCTGGGTGTCACCCGTTCATCATCGTTGATTTTTTTCATCATCAATGCGCCCGCGCCCACGATTTCGTCGCATACCCGGATGCACAGGCGGCACCGGATGCATTCGTCCGGCGCGGGTCCGAGGTCAACGCCGTATTCTGCGGCCAGGTTGCGGATGCCCAATGATTCCGGCGCGTATTGAATAAGACGGGTAAAGGCCCGGACTCGCGCGTCATGAACCGCTTCGGTATCGGTATGAATTTCCATGCCGTCTTTGGGATGAAGGGCGCAGGATAAACGGATTTTGAATTCCCTGCCCGGCATTTTTACTTCCACGCCGCATAGTTTGCAGGTTCCGGCGGGTGACAGAGCCGGATGATAGCACAAGGAAGGAATCCGAAGCCCCTGATCCCGCAAAATTTGCAGCATCACAGCGTTTTCTGGCGCGTTTACCCTCTCTCCGTTGACAATAATTTCCGGCATCAATGCATCTCCCGCAGACAGTCCTGGGGAAACCGGTGGGTTCCCTTTTCATCAAGACTGACTTCCACGAGCGCCTCCGGATCATTTTTCACCGCATCCGGGTCCGTAATAATGCCATGAAGCCCGATATAATCATCCATATAGGGCTCCCAGCTTTCATCCTGGGACCGCCTATAAATTTCCACTTTCTGGCCGTTTCGAAACGCCATGATCGTTTCCCCCTTGTTCAAATAGAATCAAATGTGATTCAAATATGGTTATGCCTGTCCGGGCGGCGCGATTTCCGCGTGCCGCCGGCCGGTTTCCATTCGCGCGCAATCCAGGCACACCCGCCGGTTGGCCATTTGCGGACTGATTTCTTTAATCCGCCGCGTGATGAAATCGTGGTATCGGGCCGGGCCGATGATCGCGCCACAGGTTTCGCAATATTCCAGCTTCAGGCGGTTTAATTCCGTCCCGCACAGGGACAGAACCCTCATCCCCCCCTGGTCTTTCATTTGCATGGCCCCGGTGGGGCAGTTCGTGGCGCAGGCCCCGCAGCCGATGCACCGCTCGGCCGTAATTTTCAAATCCGTGGCGCCGGGCCGGTCAAAATCCATGTATCCGAGCTGCAAGGCCCCGATGCCCATCTTGTCCCGGCAGATCTCCACGCACCGGCCGCAGCGGATGCACACGTCGCACCGCAGGCACCGCCGGGATTCATGCTGGGCCTGGATGTCATTGAGACCTAAACGCACCTGCTGAAAGGTGATGCGGCGGCGGTCATCACCCAGAAGGGGCATGGCCACCCGTTTCAGATCGCTTTTCAGGGAGCCCGGCATCTGAAAAAACTCCATGCGCCGCCGCCTTGTGGGGACCGGCGGAAACTTGGGCTGGGAAAATCCTTCAAAATACCGGTGAATGGCCCTGGCCGCCTTTTTCCCGCCGCTGATGGCCTCCACCACGGTGGCCGGGCCGGTGACGGCGTCCCCCACGGCAAAGACCTTGGCCTGATGGGTCTGCATGCTGATGGTATTGGCCTGGATGGTATTGCGCCGGGTCCAGCTCATATCCGCAAACCCTTCCAGCCCCCGGCTGTCCACTTCCTGGCCGATGGCCGGAATCACGGTATCCACCGCCATGGCATAATCGCTGCCCGGAACCGGCACGGGCCGCCGCTGGCCGGAAGCATCCGGCTCGCTGAGTTCGGCCCGCATACAGACAATCTCCGTCAACCGGCCGTTCTCGCCCCGGATTTCCTTGGGAATGGTCAGAAACGAAAACTGAATGCCCTCTTCCTCGGCTTCGACAATCTCCTCATGGCTGGCAGGCATTTGGTCATGGGTCCGGCGGTAAAGGATGGTGACCTCCTCGCATCCCAGACGAAGGGATGTCCTTGCCGCGTCAATGGCAACATTGCCGCCGCCGATGACCGCCACACGGCGGCCCGGCGGGCGATGGTCCCCTAAGGCCACCCGCTGGAGAAACGCCACCGCCGGTACCACCTGGGGAAAATCATCTTCTCCGGGAATCATCAATTTATAAGAACCGTGGGCGCCGATGGCCAGGAGATAGACCTCGAAGCCTTCCCGCGCCAACGCCTCCAGGGTGATGTCCTTGCCCAGCCGGGTATTGTACCGGAACTCCACGCCCAGATCCTCTATCATGGCCACTTCCCGGTCGATGACTTCCCGGGGCAGCCGGTACCGGGGAATACCCACCATCATCATGCCGCCGCTGACCGGCAAAGCCTCGATCACCGTCACCCGATACCCTTTGAGGGCCAAATAATAGGCGGCGGTCAAACCGCCGGGACCAGCCCCGATCACGCAAATTTTATGGCCGTTGTCCGGCCTGGGAACGGGGTTTCGATACTCCCGGGCGGACATGGCCTTTTCCGCAACAATCCCCTTCATGTCCATAATGGCCACCGGCGCATCCATCCGGGCCCTGACACACATGAATTCACAGGGATGGGTGCAGACGAGCCCGCATACCCACGGGAACGGATTGTCCTCCCGGATCACGTCAATGGCTTCCGCATACCGCCCCTGGCCCGCGAGGGTCAGGTAGGACGGGATATCAATGCCTGCCGGACAGGCCATCTGGCATGGCGCCAGGGTGAGCATGGCGCAGTCCCCGGACGGACAGGCATGAGTCTGGATGTGACTTAAAAAAATTTCCAGATGGGTCTCGATTTCGGAAATAATCGCTTTCCCGGCATCCCGGCATTCCGGACTTTCGCCCTTGGAGGCCAGAAAATCCGCCCGTTTCATGATGGCCGTGAGATGGTCCTCCTCGGCAAGGCCCCGGGAAATATCTTTCAGGCGCTCGGTAATTTCCAAAACCTGCTGCCGGGACCGGGGAGATTCAAATATCCCGGCATCAAGCATGTTGTTCAGCCGGACTTCCAGCGTTTTCACGCAGCACGTGGGTTCAGTCATGGTTCAAAGCCTTTGTCAATGAGTCTGTTTCGCGATCAATTTTCATTTTCATAAACCATGGCCCGGGCATAGCGTTTCCGCCGGACTTCGGGAATCTGGTCCGGAGTCCCGAAATACAGGCACTGGGTCGGACAGACCGTGACGCAGGCGGGTTTCAGGCCCTGCTCCAGCCGGTCATGGCATGAATCGCATTTAACCACTTTCCCGGTGGCCGGATTCCACTGGGGTGATCCCCAGGGACAGGCGGACATGCAGGTTTTGCATCCCACGCAGACATTGGGGTCCACCCGGATGATGCCGTCCTCCGGCCGCCGATGCATGGCCCCGGTGGGGCAGGCCGCCACGCACCACGGGTTTTCGCACTGGAAACAAGGCATGAAAGCAAAGGCCATCTGGGGCCTGCCTCCCACCCACTGGGGCCCGATGGTGATAAGAAGCGATGGGAAAGGGCCTTTGGGAAGGTTCTGCCGAGTCTTGCATGCCACCACGCAGGCCTGGCAGCCAATGCATTTTTTCTGGTCCTGGAACAGATAATATTTGCTCATTTAAAACTCCTGATATTTTTCGGGTTATGGACGGCGCTTTTGCAAATTTAATGCAAGGGCCGCACCTGAACGAATGTTTCATGCAGGGCCGGACTGCCGCCAATACGGTCGCTGATATTTTTCATGTATGCCCCGTCGGACTGGCCCTTGTTAAAAGACCGGGCCGAGAACTGGGCCTGATGCCCGAATCCATGCAGCATGAACACACATTCAGGCCGGATGAATTCCGTGACTTTGGCCCGCATCTCCCCTTCACATTGATCCGAGCGCACCACGACAATCTGGTTGTGGTAAATGCCGAGTTTATCGGCCGCAGTCTTGGATATCCAAAGGGGATTTTCCGAAACCAGCTCGTTTAAATAGAGATTGTTCTGGGTGGACACATGGGTGTGCTGGGCGCATCGCCCCACGATCAGCCGGAAGGTGTCCGGTCCTTGCGGGGTATTCATCGATTGGTAAGCCGGGAATGACGGGTATCCGGCGTTTTCCAAAAGGGATGAGACAAATTCAATTTTTCCCGACGGGGTCTTGAATTTGATGCCGGTTTCCCGGTCCCACCATATTTGCTTGTCCCCATAGGCCACGAATCCTTTTTTCTCAAAATCCGCCAGGCTGAATCCGGTGGGTTCAAGCTGCCAACGGACCAGATCTTCCACGGTATCAAAGGGGAAATACCGGGAAACCCCCAACCGCTCCGCCAGCATCCGGATAATTTCCGGACCCGGACGGGTGTCGTACCGGGGCCCCACGGCCTGCTGCCGCAGAAAAATCTGGGGCTTCAATCCATTGGCCTGCTGGGGAGAATCCAGGCGCTCCAGATAGGTGGATTCCGGCAAAATCACGTCCGAATACCAGGCAACATCGCTGTAATTGACATCAATGGAGACGATCAAATCCAGTTTGTCCAAGGCCTGACGGGTGAGCCGGGTGTCGGGAATGGACATGAGGGGTTCAAACCGATAGACAAACAAGGCTTTAAGTGGATAGGGATCGGCCTTCAAGATGGCCTCCGGCAGCATCTGGGCAACGCCGTGGGCCGGGTCCGGCAAGGGAAAATCCGGTGTTCCGACCTTGTCGAAACGAACATCCGACGGCTTGGGCAGATCCTGGTCCGTCAATTTTCGCACAGGCTTTCCGCTGGCGGCGCCAGGGCCTTTTTTGATGAACAAGCCCCCGGGGGTTTCGATGCTGCCCATGAGGGCATTTAACATCAAGATGGACCGGCGCAGATAAATTTCATTTTCATGATTGGCGCACCGGTACCCGTAATGAAAAACCACGCGGGGTTTCTGGCGGCTGATTTCTTCCGCGAAATCCATTAGTTCACCGGCGGAAATCCCGGTTTCAGCTTCCGCCCACTCCGGGGTAAAGGGTTCCACAAACGCCGCCAGGGCATCAAACCCTTCCACCCATTTTTCCACATAGGCGGCGTCATAGAGCTTGTTTTTAATAATGATGCGCATCAGGGCGTAATTTAACCCCAGGTCGGTTCCCGGCCGGATCATCCAGAAGCGGTCGGCTTTCGATGCCGTCACCGTGGCCCGGGGGTCGATATAGGTCAGCCGGGCGCCGTTATCCAAGGCTTTGGAAAACTGCCGGACCGGTTTTACCTCGATGGATTCAAATATATTTCTGCCGTAAAGCACCAGGTGCCGGGTATTGCTGTAATCGATCCCGATCTCCGGGTCCGTATAGCCGAACAGGGACCGGCAGGCCGTATTCAGGGAGCCTTTGCACAAGGCGTCATGGGTGAAATGATTGGGGGAACCAATGGCCCGCATGAGGGTTTTGCTGGCATGGGTGGACAGATTGGTCCGCTCTCCCCAGAGAACGCTCCGGCCGCCGTGGGTGTCGATAATGGGCTTCAGGCGATCAGCGATATAATCCATGGCCTCGTCCCAGGAAGCCTTTCGCCATTTGCCGGCCCCCCGCTCGCCTTCCCGGATCATGGGCGTCTGGACCCGCTGGGTGTCATTTAACAGGGCGATCCCGGCCGCGCCCTTGGGACACAGGCTGCCTTCGATGCCCGGCACATGGGGATTGCCCGTGATCCATGAGGGCTGGCCGTCCTTGACATGCACCTGGATCGGACACCGGACCGAGCACATAAAACACAAACTGAAAATATCTTTTTCCATTCTATCCTCTGCATTCTCCGATGATGTTCAAAAAACGAAACGAAACTATCCGGAACGTGCGGGCTGTTGCCGCATACAATTTTTAAAAAATAGCAAAATTCATACCACTTCATTTATGCCTATCCGGGAGAGGCTCCTTTGGGTATATAAAAATATCATTATTTTATAGATAGTTATAACTTGTCAAAAATCCGCGGGGGATTGGCTTTTCCATCAAAAACAATCATTCGCAATAAAATTATTGCAGTGCCATATATTTATGCTTTAGAATATTATATATAAAATTAGATAGATAAATTCGATGCAAAAAATTTATGGCATATTTTCCGTGGCTTTCGCCATAAAAAATACCTCCCGTGGCAAAACCGGTTTTCAAAAATAAATTAACCCGTTGATTTTAAAATTAATATTTTTTATTTCAAAAGCATCTCCCTGGTGGCATGTCCTTTGCAAAATCCCAGGTTACACACGACCAATGGATTTATCATTAACAAACCAGTCTAAGGAGAAAACATGAAACACCAGAGCAAGACATGGACGGCGGGACTGATGGTTCTGCTGGCGGTCATCCTGGCGGGGGCCGTTCAGCCGGCGCCGATCCGGGCGCAGGATGGACCCGAATTCACCGCCGAACCCGGTTCCTCCGCTATTACCGTAACACTCGATAAAACCGTTTTAAATAACGGCGGAGAAATCACCATCAGCGGCACGGCCCCGGCAGGCAAACCCGTATTTATTGAAGTATGGGCCGAAGAAACAGTCAAAGCCTCTCTGTTTGACTCAAAAATCGACAAAAAAACCGGAAAACGCCCCTACATCCTTTATATGTCCCAGGAAATCCCGGCTTATTATAAAATATTCATGCCCACGGACCGCGGGGACGCGCTGGAAGCCATCAAAAAACAGGGAAAGGACTGGAGTTTTTCAAAAGCCCTGAAAGAAACCGGGGCCGCCGCCCTTTATTCCGCGCCCGGAAAAATTGCCATCGACCGGTATCAGGCGACCCTCATGGGCAGCATCGTCGGTTCCCGGGGGGATCTCCTGAGCCCCATGAATGAAACAGACACCATCCAGAAATCCATGCAGCTCATCAAGGCCCGCTTCCTCTCGCCGGAAAAGGTCATGGGCGCGGATGTGAATGTTTCGCCCGACGGTGCTTTCACTGCCCGAATCAACATCCGCAGCGGGCTTGCGCCGGGGAAGTACATGGTGGTGGCGGGCGTGAACCAAAACCTGAAAAGCGCCCCCACGTCCTTTGAAAACACCATCACATTCCCCAATCTTTACTTAAGCAACGCGGGCACCAGCCTGAATTTGCTCTGGCCGTTCTTTCTGACCCTGGCCATCTCCATTTTCGGCGTTCTCATGGGCGCGGGCGGCGGATTTATTCTGAACCCGATCCTGGTTTCCATCTTTCCCCTTCCCCACACCATTGTGGCCGGAACGGTCATGCCGACGGTGCTTTTTTCCCAGACCAGCGGCATCTACAATTATTCCAAAATCCGGTTCATTAACTGGAAGCTCGGCGTTTCCATCGGCCTGGCCATGCTTGTGGGCGGGTTTATCGGGCCAAAGCTAACGGAACTTATCACCCTAAGTCAGTTCAAATTCGTTTTCGGATGGATTTTGGTCATTCTGGCGGGCCTGATGTTCTGGCAGACCACCCCCGGCTATCTGAAGAAAAACCAGAAGGAACAGGCCATTTTAAAAGAATTCAAGAAAAAAGCCGAAGAAGCCGCCAAAGCCAAATCCCGGGCGTAACGCATTATAATTAAGGAGAATACTAAAATGATTGTTGATTTCTGGGGACAGGAATTTAAAATAAATATTGTTGTCGGGTGTATCGGCGGTTTTCTCATCGCCATCATTTCCTCCATGTTCGGTTTCGGGGGCGGGCCTTTCATGGTGCCGCTCATGACCGTCGCCTTGCGGCTGCCCATGTATATCGTGGTGGGCAGTTCGCTCCTGGCGATTTTCTTCAACACCCTGATGGGGAGCATCCGGCATTTTCAGTTCGGCAACTTCGACCCCCTTCTTTTTCTGATTATGTTTCCGGCCGCCATTTTAGGGGGATATATCGCCCCGAAAATCGCCCAAAAAATCAGCCCCACCACGGTCAAACGGGTTGCCTGCGCCGGTCTGCTGCTTCTGGCCCTGAACCTGCTGGGCGTCTATTAACCGTTAACGTGCAGTTCTTTTCCGCGCCGGAAATCGGCGCGGAAAAGGGTACAGCGGCGGAACACCGTGAAAAAAGAACGCTATATTTTCAATCTATTGCCTATGGGTCTGGGGGTGGGCCTGGTTCTTTTTTTAGCCCAGCCAGCCTGGGCCACCCAGACCCACGGAGACCCCGAAGGCCTCTATGTTCATCAGTTCTCCCATGCGTTCTTCCTGTTTTCCATGGGGCTGCTGGTCTACTGGATACGGACCCGCCGCCTCACGGAATCCGGCGGCTGGCGCTATATCCAATATGCGGCCATGCTGTTCATGGTCTGGACCGCGGACGCATTTTTCGCCCATATGATGGACGAATATTTCGCCCTGGTCCACGTCACCCGGGTGGATGCCTGGCATATTCATATCAACGCGGCTTCCCGGATCACGGGGATCATCTATTATATCGTTAAACTGGATCATTTCTGGTGCGCCCCGGCCATGATCTTCATGTTCGTGGGATTGCGGCGGCTGAACCGGGAATCCGCGCTAAGTGCATCCAAAAGCCCGAAATTTCCGGAGGCCGGAAAATGACAGTGACCGCACTGCCCATCTGGCTGGTGGACATTATAGGCGCCATATTGATGATCGTATTTTCGTTCCTGTGCATTTACCATGCAAGGGAGCTGCGGCGGCGGAATCCGCGCAATGTGGTCTGGACCTATCTGTTCTGGATTTCCTTCTGCCTGTCGGGCTTTGCCATTTCCCGGTCCGCCGGGCATATTCTCCAGCAGATGTTCATCATATCGGACCAGCGGGATATCTGGAACGCCATCCGGCCTTACAGCGGCGGGATCAACACCTTTCTGCTGTTTATCGTCTCGGCCTTCACCCTGTTTTTTGAACGGGTATGGCAGGTGTATCAACAGATTATAGATGATCAAAAAGCCCTGGAACAGGCTCACCGGAATGTTCTGGAGCTTAACGAGACGCTGGAAAACCGGATTCGGGAACGCACCCTGGCACTGGCCCAGTCCGAGAAACAGATCGCCCAGGCGGACAAACTGGCTTCCATCGGCCAGCTTGCCTCGGGCATCGCCCATGAAATCAACAACCCCCTGGGCATTATCCTGGGATACGCCCAGCTCATGTCCCGGAGCGAATCTCCCGGCTCCCAGAAGCACGAAGATCTCAAAGTCATTGAAAAACATGTCAAAGCCTGCAAATCCATCGTGGAAGACCTCCTCAATTTCGCCCGCAGCCCCCGGCCAGCGAGAAACCAGGTTTGCGTCAACGATTTGATCGAAGAGGCCCTTTCTTTTATCCGCCGCCACGCCGATCGGGAAGCGCTCCGGATCGAAGAAAATTTCGACCCGGAGCTTCCCGTCATGATACTGGATGCGGAAAAAATCAAACAGGTTCTCATTAATCTGCTCATGAACGCCCGGCACGCCATCGGCAACCACGGCGCCATCGGCGTCACCACCGCCTTTGACCGGGCCGCGGACGCAGTAAGGATTCATGTCAAAGACAATGGTTACGGCATCGCGCCCCAAAACCTGAGCCGGATCTTTGACCCGTTTTTTACCACAAAACCCACCGGGGAAGGCACCGGCCTCGGCCTGACCGTGAGCTACGGTATCATCCAAAACCATGGCGGCCGCATTGACGTGAACAGCGAACCAGGCAGGGGAACGGAATTTATCATCTATCTTCCGGTGACCGCCAAAGACCCTGAAAAAGAAGGCATGAAACAATGACAACCCCATCTATTCTGGTGGTAGACGACGAAACCGATATGCTGCGCCTGCTGAGCCGGACCCTAACGCCGGACCTGGGCTGCCGGGTGGAAACCGTGTCTTCGGGACCGGCGGCCCTGAAGCGCATTGAGCAGTCCCGTTTCGACCTGGTGCTGGCGGACATCAAAATGCCGGAAATGGACGGGCTCACCCTTTTAAAGCATATCAAACAGGATTCCCCGGACCTCACCGTGGTGATGATGACCGCCCACGGCTCCATTGAAACCGCCGTGGAAGCCATCAAAATCGGGGCCTATGATTTCATCACCAAGCCCTTTGACCATGACTCTCTTATCGTCCGGCTGGAAAAGGCCCTGGAGCGCAGCGCCCTGGTCATGGAAAACCGGCGATTGAAAAAGGAATGCGAAACCGCTCACGTATTTCAGAATATTATCGGCCAGGGCCCGGCCATGCAGCGGATGATTGAAACCATCCGCATGGTGGCGGCCACGGACCTGACGGTGCTCATCACCGGGGAATCCGGCACCGGCAAGGATTTGACGGCAAGGGCCGTGCATGCTTTAAGTATGCGCGCCAAGGGCCCCTATGTGCCGGTAAACTGCCCCACCGTCCCGGAGCCCATCCTGGAAAGCGAACTTTTCGGATACCGCAAGGGGGCCTTTACCCATGCCACCGCAAACCGGCGGGGCTTATTTCAGGAAGCCCAGGGCGGCAGTATTTTTCTTGATGAAATCGGGGATGTCAGCCCCGCCATCCAGACCAAGCTGCTGCGGGTGCTTCAGGAAAAGGAAATCAAACCCTTGGGGGACACCGCCACCATCACCGTGGATGTGCGGATCATCGGCTCCACCAATCAGGATCTCAAGGAAAAAATCCGGAAAGGAGAATTCCGGGAGGATTTTTTCTACCGCCTGAACGTGCTGCCCATTCATCTGCCGCCCCTGCGGGAGCGGCTGGAAGACATTCCCCTGATAGCGGACCATCTCCTGGAAAAACACTGCGAAAAACTGAACCGGCCCTTAAAAAGTCTCTCCGGCGGCCTGCTCCGGATGTTCATGGAACATGCCTGGCCGGGCAATATCCGGGAAATGGAAAACGTGATCGTCCAGGGTATCCTCTTTTCAGACTCCGATGAAATTCAGACCGGAGACATTCCCTTTCAAACCAGACAAACCCCGTCTTTGCAAAGGCCCTTTCCTGAATCTTTCACAAACCTTGACTATAAAAATGCCAAGGAAGCGAATCTGGCGGCTTTCAACACGGCCTATATCGGAAATCTGTTGAAAAAAACCGGCGGCAACGTGACCCAGGCGGCCCGGGAATGCGGCCTGGAACGCCAGTCCCTGCAACAGGTCATGCGGCGCTATGACATCACGGCCGAAGATTTTCGGGAGGAATCGTCCTGAGGGGGCGTGAGCACTGAAGCCCCCCTTTTTCAAAGGGGGATTTTTTAACGGAAATGCTGCCTAAGTGAATGACTTTGACATTCGACCCCCCGGATGCCGGTTGACGCTGACCACCGGACACGCCGCAGACATGGCCACCCGCACCACCGTTGACCCCAGAAATGCCTTTTCCGGGTCTGTTTCCTGGGAATGATGGGCCATGACGATGAGATCCACGTTTTTCCAGCGTGCGAATTTAAGAATTTCCACATAGGGGGTTCCCTCCCAGGCATCACAGAAAAAATCTTCCTCTTTTTCCGTGGGCTGACAATACCGGGTCCGCATCAAGGCTTTCGCGCCGCGGATGCGCTCTTCCATTTCCACCTGGCCGATGACACCGTTCCGGCAATCTTCCCCTGCCGACAATACATGAAACGCATGAAGTTTTGCCTGATGGCCGAGGGCCATGCGCCGGGCGAACGCAAATGCGTGATCAGCGGGAACGGAAAAATCCGTGGCCAGCACAATATTGGAAAACATGACCTGGATAGAGCGCCGGGCCTCGAATTCCTTGTAAATGGAGAATACCTTTTCCTCCATGACATCCGGATCAAAAGGCTTGGTGAGGTAATCGAGGGCCCCGGTTTTCATGGCGTCCACAGCGGTATCCACCGTGGCATAGGCGGTCATCATGACGACAATAAGCTCCGGACAGGCCTTGCGGGCCTGGTGAAGGAGGGTGACGCCGTCCATTCCCGGCATTTTGATATCCGTCAGCATGAGGTGAAATGCGCCGTCCGCCAGTTTTTTCATGGCCTCCTCCCCCGAGGCCGCCGTTTCCACGGTATAATTTTCATCGATTAGCCATTCCTTCAGGGAGTCCCGCAGGGCCAGTTCATCATCCACCACCAATATCCGGAAATCCGCCCGGTCCGTGACCACATCCCGGGTCCAGACCCTGGAAACACTTTCGGAAACCACCATCACCGGGCAGCGGGCTTTCTGGGCAACCCGCTCAAGCGTGCTCCCGGCCATGCCCCAGCGCCGGGGCATGTCTTTTTCAATCTCTGATTCATGGAGGCTCATGATAATCAGATCCGGCAGGATTTTATGGGCGCAGCGCAGAATTTCCGAATGGGGAAGCCCAGGCACCACTTCAATATCATAATCCGTGACATTGAACCAGTCGAGCCGGGGCCGGTAAAAAGCTTCCATTTTTTTCCGGATGGCGTCCACTTCTCCGGCAGCCTCCAGATGGCGCACCGCTCCCCATCCGTGGGAATCAACGCCAAACGCATGAAAAATATGCAGGTCCGCCCGGCTTTGCCTGGCCAGCGCAAAGGCCATGTCCGCTGCCCGGCGGGAAGCGTTTAAGGGGGTTGCGGCAAACAAAATTCGTTTAAACATGGGATGCCTCCTTGCCTTTATAAATATTTATGGAATCAGGTTCCGCTATTTTTGGAACCGTCCATGTTTTTTACCGTGGGCAGTGAAATAGTGAATACCGTGCCCTGGCCGGGCTGGCTCGCCACATGGATATTTCCCTTGTGCCGGTCGATGATGCCGTAAACCACCGAGAGTCCCAGCCCAAGCCCCTTGCCCTCGGTTTTGGTGGAAAAAAAAGGATCGAAAATCTTCTGAAGGTCTTCCCTGGCGATTCCCTGTCCGGTATCCGCCACAGTGATGACAACGGATGCATTTTTCGGATCATGGCCGCAGGTCAGGGTGATATCGCCGCCCTGGGGCATGGCGTCCACGGCATTGAAAATCAGGTTGATGACGGCCTGATGAATCTGATTGAAATCTCCCCAGACCGTGGGGGTGTCTTTGGAAAAACCGGTGTGGATAGCGATGTTGTTAAGCATGAGTTTGTGCTGGCTCAGCAGCACGCAGCGCTCCAGAAGTTCTATAATATTAACGGCGCTGATTTCCAGATCGGATTTTCGGGAAAAAGCCAGCAGGCTTGAAACGATTTTGGAACACCGGCTGGTTTCGCTTTCGCTTAAACTCAGGTATCGCGAAAATTTTTCCAGGCTCTCTCCGGTGGGCGCGCCGCGCTGGAGAATCTTCAGCATCAGGCGCAGGTAATTTAAAATTCCCGCCAAAGGATTGTTGAGTTCATGGACCACGCTGGCGGACAGACGCCCCAGGGAAATCATTTTATGCTCGTGCAGCAGACGGGCCTGATCCGCGAACTGCTGTTCCATCCTTCGAATTTCCCTTAAATCCCTGAAAAAGCCCACGGAGCCGATCTCAACGCCATTTTCGCTGAGAAGGGCCGCTGACAGCATGATGGGTATGGGAAGGCCGTTTTTGTCGTGCGCTTCCAGCTCATAATTAATGAGGCGTCCAGGGCCGCCGTGCCCCTGGTCATAAATCAATTTTTTGATCTGGCGGGCATCGCTTTCGGAATACAGGCGGGTGACGTGCATGCCCGAGAGCGCTTCGGCCCGGGTATAGCCATAAATGGTTTCGGCGCTTTCGTTATAGGTGATGATATAGCCCTTCCGATCCACCGCCACGATGGCGTCAATGGAGCTCTGAATCAGATTGCTCATAAAATCATTGGCTTTTTTTAAACTGCGCTCCATGTCCTTTTGCTGGGTCTGGTCCACGATAATGCCTTCATAGCCGATGACGTTATCGTTGTCATCAAACCGGACCCGGCTGTTGATCAGGGCTGACATCACGCCGCCGTCATGCCGCCTGAGCTCCGCTTCATAGGCGTTTACATGCCCTGAGTCCTCAATGATTTCCTGAAAGATCCGCCAGTCCGAGGGGGAAAGAAAAATATCGGCGGCCATGTCTGTGGCGATGAGTTCGTCCCGGCTTTTGTAGCGGAGCATGTCCAGCAGGGCTGCATTGGCGTCCACAAACCGCCCTTCCCGGGTGCTGATATAAACGCCGCAGCCAATGCGCTCGAAAAGTCGCCGGTAATCCTCTATGGATGCGGTCAGGCGTTTTTCCCGGACCTTGCGGCGGGTGATATCCCGGTAAATACACATGTGGGAAACTGTCCCGTCGGGTTTTTCCAGGGGCAGTTCAAATACTTCGAAGGTTTTGCCGAGGTGGCTGAAAGCGTGTTCCCAGCTCTGGATTTCGCCGTCAAAGACTTCCCTGGCCCGGCACCAGGGGCAGACATGGCCGGCCCCGGCGATCACCTCGTAGCATTTTCGGCCAAGTCCCTCGCCAAAGGCCGCAATGGCTGTTTTGTTCATGAACTCCACGGTGCAGTCATCGCTGATGATATAGACGCTGGCTTCCATGGCATCAAATATCGACGCCAGCCGTTTCGTTTCCTGATCAATCATCCGGCCCTCCCTCCGGCCGCAGGACGCGGCCCGATATTTTCTTTTTATATCAGTTTGTCTGTAAAATCAAACTTCTTCAACAGGCAGGATTTTCCCGGGATCAGAGTTCCGGGGCCGGAGAATTTTTGTGGCGCAAAAAATCATCATCCGGTATATGTAAAAATCATTACTGGTCTTGCCCGGTCAGTAAACGGGCGACAGGTTCACCGCTATTTTTGACGGATAAGGAGAAAAAATTATGGTACACAGCAGCATCACGAAATCCATGGCGCATTTTTGCAAAGACACCTGCCCGGTATGCACCAAAGGCAGGGAAAAAGGGGAAGGGGTTTTATATACGATGATCAAACTCGAAGAAAATCTCTGCCCGGCGTGCCGGGCGTATAAAAAAGTGTATGGGAAACCGGCCCATGAAAAATTAAAATGATAAACTGAAATGATCCAGTAACCACGATGCCTGCAATGAACAAAAAAACACCTTATGGTTTCTGAACCCCAACAAAAATTCTCAGCCAGCCTGTCCTGGCGACGGTTCAGCATTCAGGCGGTCAAGGATTTGCGGTCTTTTCTGTATATGACGGCGGTCCTTTCCCTTTTCCGGCTTATTTTGATTGTTCTTTTTATCTCAAAAAAAGATCCCTCCAGCGGCCTAATCGACATTTTGTATGTGATGGGAAACGGTTTCCGGTTTGACAGCCGCGTTGCCATGTATTTTGTGCTGCCGACATTCCTGCTCAGTGTCGCCAGCGGGTTTTTTCCCATGGACCGGATCGTTCATCGGATGCGCTTGTTTTTCGGAATCTGCTTTACCGTGCTGGCCCTTTTTCTTTGCGGCGTTACAATCCCATATTTCAAGGAATACAATGACCAGTTCAATTCCTGGATATTCGGGATTATATTTGATGATTTCGGCGCGATCATTAAAACCGCCTGGAGCGAGGTGCCGGTCATCCGGGGACTTGCGGTGTTAACACTCCTCTTCACGGGACTCACCTTTTTTCTGAAAAAATTTTTAAACCGGGAACCGGTTTGGGCCGATACCGCCAGCCGGCTGCCGAAATCCGCCAAGATCGTCATAACCATTATGATTTTATGTTTTGTGATATTCGCCTGCCGCGGGTTATCTGTTTCCCGTCCGGTGCAGTTGAAAGACGCGAGCATCACGCGGGATCCATTTTTGAACAAAACCGTCCTGAATCCGGTTGAGGCGCTCCGGTATCAATTTTCAGATTATCAGGAATTCCACGGTGAGGAAGGAATCAAAAAATACCTGCCGAACGGGAATATCCGGGCGGCGGTAAAGTCATTTTTTAACGATTCTAGAGAGTTTGACAATATTGATGATTATATGCAGCATGTTGCGTCAGGCGGGCAAGCGGTTTTGCCGAAACATATTTTCGTGATTGTCATGGAGGGATACAGCTCCTGGCCGATGCTTGAAAAATATAAATCCCTGCAAACATGCGAGGCGTTGAAGACCGTCGCGGCGAAAGGGTTTTGGATCAAACGCTTTCTGCCAGCATTCCGCGGCACCCCTCATGCGCTGAACACCATCATCGCAGGGCTCCCGGACATGAAAACCATGATCAATTACCAGCCTTCCTCACTGAAACCCTATCCCACTTCCATTGCGCCGATTTTCAAAAAGCTCGGGTACCGGACCCGATTTTTTTATAGCGGATATTTGTCCTGGCAGCGGCTTGAGGATTTTTGCCGTCATCAGGGGTTTGAAGAAATTTATGGCGCGCCGCACATGGGGCATTGGGTGCATGCCAATGAGTGGGGAGTGGATGATGAAGCCCTGTTCAAGTTTATTGAGGAGACAATTTCGGATGACCAGCCGAGTTTCAGCGTGGTGATGACCACCAGCTACCATCCGCCCTATGACATTGACGTATTTGGGCTCGGATATCCGGTTCGGGAAATCCCGAAAGATCTGGCGGATATTTATGACAGCGGCGTTCCCTTGAATATCTTCGGCCATCTCTGGTATTCGGATAAGAGTCTCGGCGGGTTCATTAAGCATATGGAAAATACGCTCACGGCCCCGGTGTTCGCCGTGACTGGAGATCACTGGTCACGGAAATTTTTAAACAGCCAGCCGTCACTCTATGAGCGGTCTTCGGTTCCGCTGGTTCTGTATGGCCCTGCGGTCTTAAAAAACAAACAGCTTCCGGAAAACGTTGTCGGCAGTCATATTGATATTGCTCCGACGTTGATTGAACTATCGGCCCCAAAGGGATTCAGCTATCACACGATGGGCCGGGATCTTCTGAAACATGATTCCGCCCCGGTTGCATTCGGTGCGGAGTTTGCCGTCATGACGCCGGATGTCATCGTGGAAAAAGAAGGCCGTTATATGGCCGAAACGGTTCCGGGAGGTTCCACAAATATTTCAAATCCGTTGCCTCCAGATATCGACAAGATCTTTGAACGCGCCAATGACTATTATGCCATCGGATGGTGGCGAGTCATGCGCGGCGCTGCCCTTCCTGTCCAAAAAGTGAAACCGGCCGACTAAAGCAGCGCAAAGGAAGTTTAAGCAATTTTTTCTCATCTTGAGAGCGTCGAAGTTGTTTTATCATGAATCACAAAAACGATAAACAACAGGGCTGAAATTGCTGCGGTGATAGACCCAAAATAAAATGTTGCGGATGGCGACACCTGGTCCCAAAGAAATCCGCCGATCAGGCTGGCCGGCAGCATGGCGATTCCAACAATTGTGTTATAAACCCCGAAAGCCGTGGCCTTGAAATCCGCCGGGATGATGGTTGTGAGAAAGGCCTTTTGAATCCCTTCCGTCAGACCCATAAAAAGGCCGTACAGGCCATACAGCATCCAGATGGCCCGTGTCCCGGAAGCAATGGCAAACCCTCCATAAAGAACAGCAAACAGTAAGAACCCCAGAAGAATGATCCGTTTTTTACCGAACCGGTCTGCGGCCATGCCGGAGGGAATGGAAGACAGCGAATAAACCACATTAAACACAAGGTATATCACTGGTATCATTGCCGTGGGAACCCCGACCTGCTGGGCGCGCAGTATCAAAAATACATCGCTGGAATTGCCGAGGGCGAAAATTCCGGCAATGAAAACGAAAAATTTGAACCGCCAGTCAAAATGTCTGAATGTCAGTTTTGGCCTATTTGCAATGGCGGAAGAAGGTTTCTTTTTTTCCGTGATAAAAAAGACAATCAGCAGCACGGCAATGACGCCCGGAATCATGGAAAGCCAGAACACCTTTCGGTAATCGTTTGACAAGGCGCTTAAGAGAAAAAACGCCAGGGCCGGGCCCACAACCGCGCCCAGTGTGTCCATGGACCGGTGCAGCCCGAAGGCCCTGCCAAGATAAGCGCTGTCGGCGGACTCCGCAATAATGGCGTCTCTGGGCGCTGTCCGGATGCCTTTTCCGAATCGGTCAACCAGGCGGGAACCCATCACCTGATGCCATCCCAAGGCAAGGGCCATGATCGGCCGGCTGAGGGTTGAGATGCCATACCCGACAGCCATCAGCCACTTGCGGTTGCCTATTTTATCCGAAAACCAGCCGGAAAAAATTTTGAGCAGACTGGCGGTGGATTCCGCAAGTCCTTCAATCAGCCCGATAACCGAATTGCTGACCCCCATCACATTCGCCAAAAAAAGCGGCACCAGGGGATAAATCATCTCGGAACTGACATCCATAAAAAAACTGACCAGGCCGGCGATGGTCACATTTTTGCCGAATCCGAAAAATTTTCTTTCCTTGTTCATTTTATGATTACCTTATTTTATAGATGAATTTTCTGTTTTTGATAATAACACATAGACCAAAGAGGGCATATAGACTCATTTATTCAAAATAGGCAAATGGCTCCATATTAACAATTCGCAATGTGCATGTCATGTCCGGGTATTTTTCAAATGATAATGTCTGACCATTAATGTCGAGAACTGCTCAATATATCGCCGTTCGCGTTAACGCATTTTCGGGGAGCCCCGGTCATGAAACGAAAATTTTTGGTTTGTCTTTGCAGTTGGTTTTTTTACTTATCCTGATATCTTCCACCCAGGCGATGCAGTTTGCCGTCATTTCCGACGTCCGGGCTGCCTCTCTGGATAAGGCCCTTGAATTCATACAATCCCAGGGAATCGACCTTATCCTCCTGCCCGGTGATTTTTGTTACGATGGCCAGGATTATTATCCCCATTTTGTAAAATACGGGTTTAAAGTGATGCCGGAAAAAGCGCCGGATATGCAGAATCTCTATTTCACCATCGGCAACCATGATGCGCCGCCTGCTGGAGACGATACGTTTACAGACACCATCGCGCCCTGCTATCCGAAAAACGGGCCGGTCCTCGCGCCCCAGGGAACGGTTTTTTCCTTCGACCGGGGCGATTGTCATTTTGTGGTCACCAATCCCGGGGGATATAACGATGAGCAACTGGAATGGCTGGAACAGAACCTGGCGGCCTCAACCCAGCCCTTTAAATTTGTATTCGGTCATGAACCAGCGTTCCCCGTGGTTCGACATGTCGGGGATTCCCTGGACGCAAATCCCGAAAGGCGCGACCGGTTCTGGCAAATTCTGGCGGAAAATGGGGCGCAGGCCTTTTTTTGCGGTCACAGCCATAATTAAAGCC
>Ga0209467_1000242_pt1 | contig 94217 bp, 81 predicted proteins | sample Higcelwee11metaG_FD_187175 | JGI IMG/M metagenome (GOLD analysis project Ga0209467, IMG submission 187175) | Freshwater pond sediment microbial communities from the University of Edinburgh, under environmental carbon perturbations - High... | ecosystem: Environmental > Aquatic > Freshwater >...
CGAGTCGGTCGCCACTTGCCGGAAGTCTCCGTCAATGCCGTGCTGGCCCGCGAAGAGAATCCTCCGGAGGGCGTCGAGCCGCTGGAGTGGCTGTTGCTGACCAGCTTGCCGGTGGGCAGCCTGGAACAGGCCTCTACGATTGTCGCCTGGTATGCCGTGCGCTGGTGTATATCGAGATTTACTTTCATGTCCTGAAAAACGGTTGCCAGATCGGTCGATTGCAACTGGAAACCGAGGAGCGGCTACTGCCTTGCATCGGGCTTTACCTGGTGGTTGCACTGGCGAGTGCTGTACAGCCTGATGCTCGGACGTGCCTGCCCGGAGCTGGATTGCGAGTTGATTTTCGAAGCCCGGGAGTGGCGGGCCGCCTACCTGGTGATCAAGCGCTGCCCACCGCCGCCGGTGCCACCTCGACTGGGCGAGATGGTTGAGTGGGTGGCCGGTCTGGGCGGCTATCTGGGGCGCAAACACGATGGCCCACCCGGCCCCAAGGCCATGTGGATCGGATTGCAGCGATTGCGGGAGTTTGTCATTGCACTGGAAGCACGCGATGCGCTCGCCGGAACTTATGTATAACGACGAGCGCTCCCGCGTGGGGGCCTTTTCACATCCAGCCGCCCCCGTGCCGCCCCCGGAGATCGCATGACCCTGCAACTCAGCATCGGCGAAGCCAGCGCCGCCGGCCCCCGCCCGGAAAACCAGGACGCCCTGCGCGTGGTCACCCCGGCGCCGGCCCTGGCGGCGAGCAAGGGCTGCCTGTTCGCCCTGGCCGACGGCGTCAGCCAGTGCGCCGACGGCGGCCTGGCAGCACGCACCACCCTGCAGGCGCTGGCGGTCGACTACTACGCCACCCCGGAAACCTGGGCGGTGGCGCAGGCGCTCGATCGCCTGCTGCTGGCGCAGAACCGCTGGCTGCAGGCCAACGGCGGCGGCCAGCCGCTGCTCACCACCCTCACCGCCCTGGTCCTGCGCGGGCGGCGCTTCACTCTCGCCCATGTCGGCGACTGCCGGGCCTATCGCTGGCGCGACGGGCAGTTGGAACGGCTGACCGAAGAGCACGTCTGGGAACAGCCCGAAATGCGCCATGTGCTCAAGCGCGCGATGGGCCTGGACCAGCACCTGCTGGTCGACTATCTGGATGGCGATCTGCAGGAGGGCGACGCCTTCCTGCTGGTCAGCGACGGCGTCTGGGCCACGCTCGACGACTCGGGCATCCGCCGCATCCTCGCCGACGAGCCGGACACCTCGGCTGCGGCACGGGCACTGGTACGCGCCGCCCACCTGGCCGGCAGCCCGGACAACGCCAGCGCCCTGCTGCTACGCGTCGAGCGCCTGCCGGAGGGTTCGCTGGCCGACAGTCTGGCGCAGCTGCAGCACTGGCCGCCAGCACCCGCGCTGCGCGAAGGCCAGTTGTTCGAGGGCTGGCGGATCGACGGCCTGCTGGCCGAGTCGCGCCAGTCCCTGGTCTATCGAGTGCGCGACGGCCAGGAACGCCGCTGGCTGCTGAAGACCCTGCCGCCCGCCCGACGCAACGAAGCCGAGGCCGGCCAGGCCCTGCTGCTGGAGGAGTGGTTCCTGCGCCGGGTGGCGGGCCGCTATTTCCCCGAGGTCGCACCGCTGCCGCAGCGCCAGCACCTCTATTACGTGCAGCGCGAATACCCCGGCCAAACCCTGGCCGGACACCTGCAGGCACACGGCCCGCTGACGCTGGCCCAATGGCTGGACCTCGCGCCGCGCCTGCTGCGCGCCCTCGGCATGCTGCACCGGCGCAACATCCTGCACCGCGACATCAAGCCGGAAAACCTGCTGTGGGGCGAGGACGGCGAACTGCGCCTGCTCGACTTCGGCCTGGCCTACTGTCCGGGACTGTCCCGCGACGAAGCCCACAGCCTGCCCGGCACGCCCAGCTACATCGCCCCGGAAGCCTTCGCCGGCGCTGCGCCCGACGCCCGCCAGGACCTCTACGCCGCCGGCGTCACCCTCTATGCCCTGCTCACCGGCCATTATCCCTACGGCGAGATCGAAGCCTTCCAGCATCCCCGCTTCGGCACCCCGACCTCGGCCAGCCGCTACCGTCCCGACCTGCCTGCTTGGCTCGACGAAAGCCTGCGCCGCGCGCTGCTCGCCGATCCACAGCAACGCTTCGAGACCGCCGAGGAATGGCTGCTCGAGCTGGAACGAGGCGAGCAACGGACCCAGGACCTGCGTCCCCGTCCCTGGCTGGAGCGCGAGCCACTGAAAGTCTGGCGCGGCATCGCCCTTCTCTCCCTGCTGCTCAACTTCGTGCTGTTCGCCCTGCTGGTCGTCGGCCGCCAGCCATGAGGGCACCAAAAAAGCGCATGACGCCTCTAAAGCGTGCAAAACCTGGCGAATCAACCCAGCGCTGAACTCGGAAAATCCCTTGAAAATCAGTAACACGTAAAACTGGCACACCCCATGCATTACAAAACCCGACAGATCACATAGCACTGCCTTCAACGTGGAGGGCGGTGTTTCCCGACAGAACGGGAATGGACAAAGGCGTCCTCGCTGGGTAACCGGCGGGACGCCTTTTTTGTTTTCCGCTTTCCGTAACGGAGAAGAGCGATGGAAAAACTCAAGCTGGTGATGATCGGCAACGGCATGGCCGGGGTACGCACCCTGGAAGAATTGCTCAAGCTCGCCCCGGATCTCTACGAGATCACGGTATTCGGCGCCGAACCGCACCCGAACTACAACCGCATCCTGCTCTCTCCGGTGCTCGCCGGCGAACAGACCTTCGAGGAGATCATCCTCAACGATCTGGACTGGTACCGGGACAACGGTATCGACCTGCGCATCGGCTGCAAGGTGGTCGACATCGACCGCCAGAATCGCCGGGTGATCGCCGAAGACGGCAGCGTGGCCGAGTACGACCGCCTGCTCGTCGCCACCGGCTCCACCCCGTTCATCCTGCCGATTCCCGGCAAGGATCTGCAGGGCGTGATCGGCTACCGCGACATCGCCGACACCGAGATGATGATGGAAACCGCCAGGACTCACCGTCATGCGCTGGTGATCGGCGGCGGCCTGCTCGGCCTGGAGGCGGCCAACGGCCTCAAGCTGCGCGGCATGGAGGTAACCGTGGTGCACCTCGGCGACTGGCTGCTCGAGCGCCAGCTCGACAAGACCGCCGGCAAGCTGCTGCAGAGCGCCCTGGAGGCGCGCGGCATCCAGTTCCGCCTGAACACCAACACCGCCGCCCTGCTCGACGACGGCGAGGGCCGGGTCGCCATCGCGCGCTTCAGCGACGGCGAGGAGATTCCTGCCGATCTGGTGGTGATGGCCGCCGGCATCCGTCCCAACGCCGAACTGGCCGAGCGCGCAGGCCTGGCCTGCAACCGCGGCATCCAGGTCGACGACTGCCTGCAGACTTCCGATCCGGCCATCTATGCCGTCGGCGAATGCGCCAACCACCGCGGCATCGCCTACGGCCTGGTGGCGCCGCTGTTCGAGCAGGCCAAGGTCTGCGCCGACCACCTGGCCCGGCTCGGCAACGCCCGCTACGAAGGCTCGGTGACCTCCACCAAGCTCAAGGTCACCGGCATCGACCTGTTCTCCGCCGGCGACTTCATGGGCACGGAAGGCACCGAGACCATCACCCTCTCCGACCCCATCGGCGGCGTCTACAAGAAGCTGGTGGTCAAGGACGACGTGCTGGTCGGGGCCTGCCTGTACGGCGACACCGCCGACGGCGGCTGGTACTTCCGGCAGATCCGCGAGAGCCACAACGTCGCCGAGATCCGCGACCTCCTGATGTTCGGCGAGAACGCCCTCGGCGATGCCGGCCACCAAGGCCAGGACAAGGCCATGGCGATGAGCGACGAGATGGAGGTCTGCGGCTGCAACGGCGTGTGCAAGGGCTCCATCGTCAAGGCGATCCGGGAAAACGGCCTGCTTTCCGTGGACGAGGTGAAGAAACACACCAAGGCGGCCAGCTCCTGCGGCTCCTGCGCCGGGCTGGTCGAGCAGATCCTGATCAACACCGTCGGCGGCGCCGCGGACGTCAAGCCCAAGAGCGAGAAGCCGGTGTGCGGCTGCACCGACCTCAACCACGGCCAGGTGCGCCAGGCGATCCGCGAACAGCACCTGACCAGCCTGGGCCAGGCCATGCAGGCCATGGAGTGGCGCACCCCCGACGGCTGCGCCACCTGCCGCCCGGCGCTGAACTACTACCTGATCTCCACCTGGCCGGGCGAGGCCAAGGACGATCCACAGTCGCGCCTGATCAACGAGCGCGCCCACGCCAACATCCAGAAGGACGGCACCTACTCGGTGGTGCCGCGCATGTGGGGCGGCGTGACCAACCCGTCCGAACTGCGGCGCATCGCCGACGTGGCCGACAAGTACCAGATCCCCATGGTCAAGGTCACCGGCGGCCAGCGCATCGACCTGCTCGGCGTGAAGAAGGAAGACCTGCCGGGTGTCTGGAAGGATCTCGACATGCCCTCCGGCCATGCCTACGGCAAGTCCATCCGTACCGTGAAGACCTGCGTCGGCAGCGAGTTCTGCCGCTTCGGCACCCAGAACTCGACGCAGATGGGCATCGACCTGGAGCATGCGCTGTTCGGCATGTGGTCGCCACACAAGGTCAAGCTGGCGGTCTCCGGCTGCCCGCGCAACTGTGCCGAATCGGGCATCAAGGACGTCGGCATCATCGGCGTGGATTCGGGCTGGGAGCTGTACATCGGCGGCAACGGCGGCATCAAGACCGAGGCCGGCGAGTTCTTCGTCAAGGTCAGGAGCGCCGAGGAGGTCATGGAATACAGCCTGGCCTTCCTCCAGCTCTACCGCGAGGAGGCCTTCTACCTGGAGCGCACCGTGCACTACATGCATCGCGTCGGCCTGGAGCACATCAAGCAGGCGGTGCTGGAGGACGAGGCCCGGCGCAAAGAACTGCACCAGCGCCTGCTGTTCGCCCTGTCCTTCGAACAGGACCCGTGGCAGCAGCAGATCGAAACCCCGGCGCTGAAGAAAGAGTTCGAACGCATCCCGGTCAGGGAAGCGGAAACCGCCTGACGACCACTGCCCCTCTGCAGGAGCGGACGCACTCACGATGTGTGCCGAGCCGAATCCGCTTCTGCAGCCAACCGCCAACGAATTAAGCGAGGAATACCGATGAACTGGCTGGATATCTGCGCCCTGGAAGAGATCAACGTGCTCGGCGCGCGCATCGTCGCCGGGCCCAAGGGCGACATCGCCATCTTCCGCACCGCGAGCGACGAGGTATTCGCCCTCGACGACCGCTGCCCGCACAAGGGCGGACCGCTGTCCCAGGGGCTGGTCTACGGCAAGCGCGTCGCCTGCCCGCTGCACAACTGGCAGATCGACCTGGCAAGCGGCGAAGCGCTGGCGCCGGACGTGGGCTGCACGCACAAGTACCCGGTCAAGGTCGAGGACGGCCGCGTGCTGCTGGCCCTGAAGACCACGGCCAAATGCGCCTGAACCAGTAGGAGCCAGCTCGCTGGCGATGCTTTTCGCGGCCCGGATCGCCAGCCAGCAGGCCCCGGCGACGGACCGCAGGATACGGAGTTGAACAGCATGCCCCAGTCCACCCAGACCACCGCCTCCACCTGCTGCTACTGCGGCGTCGGCTGCGGCGTGCTGATCGAGCACGACGGCGAGCACATCACCGGCGTGCAGGGCGACCCGGCGCATCCGGCCAACTACGGCCGGCTGTGCAGCAAGGGCTCCACCCTGCACCTGACCGGCGACCTGGCCGCCCGTGCGCTCCATCCCGAGTTGCGCCTGAGCAAGGGCCTGGCCCGTGCGCGCACCGACTGGGACAGTGCGCTGGATCACGCCGCCACGGTGTTCGCCGAAACCATCCGCGAGCACGGCCCGGACAGCGTGGCCTTCTACATCTCCGGGCAGCTCCTGACCGAGGACTACTACGCCTTCAACAAGCTGGCGCGCGCTCTGGTCGGCACCAACAACATCGACAGCAACTCGCGGCTGTGCATGTCCTCGGCGGTGGTTGGCTACAAGCGCAGCCTGGGCGCCGACGCCCCGCCCTGCTCCTACGAGGACATCGAGCAAAGCGACTGCCTGCTGATCGCCGGCAGCAACATGGCCTACGCCCACCCGGTGCTGTTCCGCCGCCTGGAAGCGGCCAAGGCCAGCCGCCCGGACATGAAGATCGTCGTGGTCGACCCGCGCCGCACCGACACCTGCGAACTGGCCGACCTGCACCTGGCGATCCTGCCGGGCACCGATGTCGCGCTATTCCACGGCATCCTGCATATCCTGCTGTGGGAAGGCTGGATCGACCGCACCTATATCGATGCCCACACCGAAGGCTTCGACGAACTGAAAAAGCTGGCGCGCGACTATACCCCAGCAGCGGTGGCGGAGATCTGCGGCATCTCCGTGGACAGCCTGCAGGCCTGCGCCGAGCTGATCGGCAAGGCCCCCAGCTTCATGAGCCTGTGGTGCATGGGCCTCAACCAGTCCAGCAGCGGCAGCGCCAAGAACAGCGCGCTGATCAACCTGCACCTGGCTACCGGGCAGATCGGCAAGCCCGGCGCCGGCCCCTTCTCTCTGACCGGTCAGCCCAACGCCATGGGCGGGCGCGAAACCGGCAGCCTGGCCAACCTGCTGCCCGGCCACCGCGAGGCCGGCAACGCCGAGCACCGTAGCGAGGTTGCCGGCTACTGGGGCGTCGATACCCTGCCGGAGACTACCGGCCTGACCGCCATCGAGCTATTCGAGGCGGTACGGGTCGGCAAGGTCAAGGCGCTGTGGATCGCCTGCACCAACCCGGCCCAATCCCTGCCCGATCAGCAGAAGATCCACGAAGCCCTTGCCGCCTGTCCCTTCGTGGTGGTGCAGGAGGCCTACGCCACCACCGAGACCTGCCGCTACGCCGACCTGCTGCTGCCCGCCGCCGGCTGGGGCGAGAAGGAAGGCATGGTGACCAACTCCGAGCGGCGCCTCAGCCATGTACGCCGCGCCGTACCGGCACCCGCCGAGGCACGCCCGGACTGGGCGATCACCTGCGACTTCGCCCGCCGCCTGGAACAGCACCTGCGCCCCGGCCAGCCGAGCCTGTTCGATTTCGCCGGTCCGGCCGCGCTGTTCGAGGAATACAAGCAACTCACCGCCGGCCGCGATCTGGATCTGAGCGGCCTGAGCCATGCACTGATCGACGACCTCGGCCCACAGCAATGGCCCTTCCCGGCCGGCGCCAGCCGCGGCACGCCGCGCCTGTATGCCGACGGGGTGTTCCCCACTGCCAGCGGGCGCGCCCGCTTCCATGCCGATCCGTTCCGCGCGCCGCAGGAAAAGCGCGAAGCGCGCTACCCACTGACCCTCAACACCGGCCGCCTGCGCGACCAGTGGCACGGCATGAGCCGTACCGGCACCGTTGCCCAACTGTTCGGCCACGTCGAGGAGGCCGCGCTCAACCTGCACCCGGACGAGCTGCGCCGCCGGCGCCTGGTCAGCGGCGACCTGATCAAGGTGCGCAGCCGCCGCGGCAGCCTGATCCTGCCGGTACAGGCCGACGAGGCCGTGCGTCCCGGCCAGGCCTTCCTGCCGATGCACTGGGGCGACCGCTTCCTCAAGGGCCTGGGCACCAACGTGCTGACCCTGCCGGCCTTCGACCCGCTGTCCAAACAGCCGGAACTCAAGCACGCCGGCGTCGAGGTGGAGAAGGTCGAGCTGCCCTGGCAGCTGTTCGCCCTGGTCGAGGGCGAGGTGCAGCAACGCTTCGCCGAGCTGCGCCCGCTGCTGGAAGAGTTCGCCTATGCCAGTCTGACCCTCACCGGTCGCGAGCGCCCGGCCCTGCAGGTCAAGGCCGCCTGCGCCGTGCCCCCGGAAGCCGGACTGCTGGCGAAGATCGACGGCCTGCTCGGCCTCGATCAAGGCCCGGTGCTGGCCTACGACGACCCGCGCCGTACCGTCGGCAAGCGCGTGCGCATCGAGGACGGGCGCATCGTCGCCATCCGCCTGGCCGGCGAAACCGCCGCGCGCGACTGGCTCAAGGCGCTGTGGAGCGAAGGCAAGACCGACGCCGAGCTGCGCCGCTGGCTGCTCGCCCCGCTGAGCGCCCCGCCGGGCAGCGCCGGGACGATCAAGGGTAAGACGGTATGCAGCTGCATGAACGTCGGCGAGGCGGCGATCCGCGCCGGCATCGGGCGCGGCCTCGACCTCGACGACCTCAAGCGGGAACTGAAGTGCGGCACCAGTTGCGGCTCCTGCGTACCGGAAATCAAGCGGCTGCTGGCGCAGCCGGTGAAGGCCCCGGCCTGAGTCGCAATGAAACCGTAGGGTGGGTTAGACCGCAGGTCGTAACCCACCGACCGGCCGCAAGGCCGGCAATCGCGATGCCTGGCGGCATCGTTGGCGGGTTACGCCGCAAGCGGCTAACCCACCCTACACAGGTGATACGAGAGGTGGTGAAGATGAGCGCAAAAGTCTGGCTGATCGGCGCGGGTCCTGGCGACCCGGAACTGCTGACCCTCAAGGCCGTGCGCGCCTTGGGCGAGGCCGAGGTGGTACTGATCGACGACCTGGTCAACCCGGCGGTGCTCGAACACTGCCCGCAGGCCCGGGTCATCGCCGTCGGCAAGCGTGGCGGCTGCCGCTCCACGCCGCAGGACTTCATCCATCGCCTGATGCTGCGCTACGCCCGCCAGGGCAAGTGCGTGGCGCGCCTGAAGGGCGGCGACCCGTGCATCTTCGGCCGAGGTAGCGAGGAAGCCGACTGGCTGGCCGAGTACGGCATCGCCACCGAAATCGTCAACGGCATCACCTCGGGCCTGGCCGGTGCCACCCAGTGCGGCATCCCGCTGACCCTGCGCGGCGTGGCCCGCGGCGTAACCCTGGTCACCGCCCACACCCAGGACGACAGCAGCCTGAACTGGCAGGCGCTGGCACAGAGCGGCACCACCCTGGTGGTGTACATGGGCGTGGCCAAGCTGGTCGAGATCCGCGACGGCCTGCTGGCCGGCGGCCTGCGTGCCGACATGCCGGTAGCGATGATCGAGAACGCCTCCTTGCCGCAACAGCGCGAATGCCGCAGCACCCTCGGCGCCATGCAGCAGGACGCCACCGCCTTCCGCCTGAAGAGCCCGGCAATCCTGGTAATCGGCGAGGTCGCCGCAGTCGCCCAGCCAATGCTCATGGCCCGAAGCGCCTGAGCACTTCAAGCCCGCCGGGCCGTACCGAGCCAGGGCTTATCGCCTATCCCGAGCTTTTCCGTTCCGTAAAAAAGAAAACCCGGCCAAGCCGGGTTTTCTCGAAACGTCGCCGGAATTACTTGGGTTGTGCTTCCACTTCCGCTTCCACGCGACGGTTGATCGCACGGCCGGATTCGGTAGCGTTGTCAGCCACCGGACGGGACTCGCCGTAGCCGACGGAATCGACACGGCTGCCGGACACGCCGTACTGGTTGACCAGAACGTCGCGCACAGCATTGGCACGGCGATCGGACAGCTTCTTGTTGTAGGCGTCCGGACCGACGGAGTCGGTGTGACCTTCCACGGTGGTGGTGGTCTGCGGATACTGGTTCATGAAGTCAGCCAGGTTCTTGATGTCGGCGTAGCTTTCTTCCTTGACCTTGGCCTTGTCGAAGTCGAACTTGACGTCCAGCTCGACGCGAACCACCTCGGCGACGGCGGTGCAGCCCTCGGCATCAACGGTAGTGTTGGCAGGGGTATCCGGGCAGCGGTCGACGTTGTCGCAGACGCCATCGCTGTCGACATCGGCGCAGACTGCAGCCACCGGCTCCGGAGCCGGCTGCTTGCCGGCACTGCCGCCGAAGTTCAGACCGACGCCCACAGCGCCCTGCCACTCGGTTTCGCCTTGGTCCATGTTGTACATGCCATCGACGCCAGCACGGGCATAGAGCATCTCGGTGAAGTAATACTTCAGACCGGTACCGACGTTGATGAAGGTACTCTGATCACGACCGGGGCTGGCCTGACCGATGCTCTGATAGGCTACACCGCCGGAGACATAGGGACGCAGACCCACACCCGGCGAGCCAAAGTGATAGATCGCATCGATGGAAGTCTGTTCGCCCTTGATATTCTTGTGCTGGCCATTCACGCGATCTTTAGTGGACACATCGTGATAAGTTCCGTACGACAGTGCCAATTCCACATCGTCGGTCAGAAAATAACCAATAGATCCGCCATAAAGCTCAGCATCATCATTCTCGAAGTCACGACCGTTGTCGTCGCTGTCGTAATGCTTGGCGAAGGCCTCCACCTCAACTGCGCCCTGGCCTTGGGCCAGCACGCTGAACGAAGATGCGGCGACCACCGTGCCAATAATGACGCCTAAGGTGTTTTTCAGTTTCATCCGTTTTTCCCCATCGTGGTGTTTGACGGTCAAGACAATCTCGAAGTTTGTTTTCGGCTGGATAGATAACCGAGATCGCTATTCCGCTAAGAGGCTAGCTGTCAAGCTACGGTTCAGCAAGCCCCGAAAATTTTTCCCGCAACCGATCCAGAGCCCTTTTGTAGCGCATTTTAGTAGCACTCAAGCCCATGTGCATAATGTCGGCGATCTCCTGGAACTCCAGTTCTGCGACAAATCGAAGCACCAGTATCTCCCGATCGATAGAGTTGACGTGTACCAACCAGCGATCAAGACCGCCGCGCTCCTCTAGTTTAGGCGCCTTTTCTTCCGACGCCTCTTCCAGCGGATCGAGACTCAGTGCATCCATCAAACGCCGCTTTCTTCGCTCTTTCCGGTATTGGGTAATACATTCGTTATAGGTGATGCTGTAGAGCCAGGTCTTGAATTTCGACTTGCCCTCGAAATTCCTCAAGCCATAGAGAACCTTGAGCATAACTTCCTGGCAAACATCATCGGCGTCTCGCTCGTTACCCAGGTATCTTGCGCAGACATTGAATAGCGTACGCTGGTAGCGTTGCATCAACTCCGCATAAGCTCGAGTAATGTGGAAAAGCTCGGCATGCGCACGCTCAACCAGCTCCTCGTCGGACAGCTCCTTAGGGTCGTATCGCGAAGCAATCGATTGGTCTGCGTTCAAGACAAGAAAGGCTGGCAGTTGGGTCGCGGCCGCCAAAGCCCAGACCTCAGGTTCAAATTGGCGGCATAGATTACCAGATCTTCGCGCTAACGGCTGCTAACTCGTTCATCCAGCAGAGAACGGTTGGCCAGCGAAACCAGTTCGCCGTGGCTGGTCAACAGCGTCGTCTTGACCGTGCCGATCTCCTCGATCTGCCCCTCGAGATCACCGATCCTGACCGCCTGTCCCACGCGGTAGAGCTCGCGGACATAGATGCCGGCGATGATCTGGCCAGCAACCTCGCGACTGCCCAGCCCCAGTGCGAGGGCAACCGCTACCCCCACCGAGACCAGCAGGATGGCAACGACCGTATTGAGCAGGTCGGTCTTGACCTCCAGCTGTCCGATCGCCACGGAAATACTGATGATGATGACCAAACCCTGCACGATACGTCCCAACCCGCCGGCATAGTCGAGCCCGACGCCTTCTGCCGCGCCACGCACCACGCCGTTGACCAGCTGTGCCAGCAGCAATCCGGCGAGCAAAATCAGCGCCGCGCCGAAAGCCTTGGGCAGATAGAGCGCCAGCACATCCAGGGTTGCGGAAACCCGCGCCAGGCCGAGCGACTCGGCGGCCGAGACCATGAACACGAGCAGCACGAACCAGTAGACAACCCTGCCGATCAGGATCGAAACCGGCACCTGAATGCCGATCCGAACCAGTAACCGGGTCAGGCCGGTACCCGACATCAGGCGATCCAGTCCCACCTTCGCCAGCAGCTTGGACAACAACGTATCGAGCAGCTTGGCCACGACGAAGCCGAGCAACGCCACGATCAGGGCAACGAACAGATTGGGAATGAAGTTGGCTACCTTGGTCCAAAGCGTTTTCATGGCAGCAACCAGGCTTTGAGTCCAGGGGTCGAGTTCCATTTCAGTCAGCCTTGTCTGCAGAAGAGTCGAGAGTGCTACGACGGGAGACAGGCGCAATATGGGGCGATCCGTTGTTCAGCCCTATCATCAGCGCCTCGAACCAATGTCCAACGAGGGCGAACAGATCGCCGGCGCCCGCTTGGCGACTGGCCATTTTCAGGACACGCCCCAACGCCGCATCGTCGTCATGGGCAAGCGCAGAAGACTTGAGCAGATCGCGTAAGGACTCTTCGAATGGATCGTGCATACGCACCTCCCGGGATGTAACGCCTAGACGAGGCCGTCTGCCGGCAGGTCACATCCAAGTCCACCCAAGCGCAGAACAGTCCACCGGTGACGGACGCCAGCAATGGATCGCAGGCAGCGAAATGCCCACGGGGTTTCCGCTACCCGGCATCGCCCAAGCAGGCTGGCAAAACCGGCAACATGGAAAGCGCACGACTTGCACTCTCAGGGAGCAGGCTCGGAAGGCGATTACTCCGGCATTTTCAAAGCCTGCGGAGAAACGATGATGCCGTTGTTATCGGCATACAGGTACTCGCCCGGCCGGAAGGTGACGCCACCGAAGGTCACCGGAACATTCAGATCGCCGATGCCTCGCTTGTCGGTTTTCATGGGATGGGTAGCCAGCGCCTGGACACCGAGGTCGGTCTGGGCAATCACGTCCACGTCGCGAATGCAACCGTAGACGACCAGCCCTTCCCAGCCGTTGCGGGCGGCCTTTTCGGCAAGCATGTCGCCCAGCAGGGCGCGGCGCAACGATCCCCCTCCATCGACCACGAGTACCTTGCCCTTGCCATTCGTGTCGACCTGGTCCTTGACCAACGAGTTGTCCTCGAAGCACTTGATGGTGACGATTTCGCCGCCAAAGGAATCACGACCGCCGAAATTGTTGAACATCGGCTCGACCACCTGTACCAGCTCGGGATAGGCATCGCACAGATCCGGGGTGACATATTGCATGGCAAAACTCCTCTGGAGAATTACAACAGGGTAGATGACCGCCGCCCGCTAGATCGAACTCGGCGCCGTGCCGGCAGCAACGGGGCAACGGGCATAGCGCCTCCGTCGACAGTGACTGATCGTGGGAAAACTTGGCGGCACATCTTAGCCGCGGGCCTGCCGGGGTGAAATGCCGGACCGGACGGAAACAGGTGCACACGGGGAACGACATACGTCGAATATACAAATTCGCACGCGAAAAAAAGGGCGGGAACCAGCCCACCCTTTTTTGCTCACCAACGCAACAGGCAATCAGCTCGCCAGCTGGCCCTCGGCCAGGAAGAACCAGGTATCGAGCACCGAGTCCGGATTCAAGGAGACGCTGTCGATTCCCTGCTCCATCAGCCACTTGGCCAGATCCGGGTGATCCGACGGCCCCTGGCCGCAGATGCCGATGTACTTGCCGGCCTTGTTGCAGGCATGGATGGCGCTGGACAGCAGCTTCTTCACAGCGGCGTTTCGCTCGTCGAACAGGTGGGCGACGATGCCCGAGTCGCGGTCAAGCCCCAGGGTCAGCTGGGTCAGGTCGTTGGAGCCGATGGAGAAACCATCGAAGTACTCGAGGAACTCCTCGGCCAGCAGCGCGTTGGAAGGCAGCTCGCACATCATGATCACGCGCAGGCCATTCTCCCCACGCTTGAGGTCGTGACTGCCGAGCAGGTCGATGACCTGGCTGGCCTCGCCCAAGGTGCGCACGAAGGGAATCATGATCTCGACGTTGTCCAGCCCCATCTCGTTGCGTACTTTCTTGATCGCCCGGCACTCCAGCTCGAAGCAATCGCGGAAGGACTCGCTGATGTAGCGCGAGGCGCCGCGGAAACCGAGCATCGGGTTCTCTTCTTCCGGCTCGTAGAGCTTGCCGCCGATCAGGTTGGCGTACTCGTTGGACTTGAAGTCGGACATGCGCACGATGACCTTCTTCGGCCAGAAGGCGGCAGCCAGGGTGCTGATGCCCTCGACCAGCTTCTCGACGTAGAAACCGACCGGATCGTCATAGCCGGCGATGCGTTTCTCGACGCTGGCCTTGATTTCCGGCGGCAGACCGGCGAAGTTCAGCAGCGCCTTGGGATGCACGCCGATCATCCGGTTGATGATGAACTCCAGACGGGCCAGGCCCACGCCCTCGTTCGGCAACTGGGCGAAATCGAAGGCCCGGTCCGGGTTGCCGACGTTCATCATGATCTTGAACGGCAGCTGCGGCATGGCATCGACGGAGTTCTTGCGGATATCGAAACCCAGTTCGCCTTCGAAGATGTAGCCGGTATCGCCCTCGGCACAGGATACGGTCACGCCCTGGCCATCCCGCAGCGCGGTGGTGGCATTGCCGCAGCCGACGACGGCCGGGATACCCAGCTCGCGGGCGATGATCGCCGCATGGCAGGTACGCCCACCCCGGTTGGTGACGATCGCGCTGGCGCGCTTCATGATCGGCTCCCAGTCCGGGTCGGTCATGTCGGAGACCAGCACGTCGCCCGGCTGAACCTTGTCCATTTCGGCAATATCGTGGATCACCTTGACTGGGCCGGCGCCGATGCGCTGGCCGATGGCACGCCCTTCGACCAGGATATTGCCCGTTTCCTTCAGCAGGTAGCGCTCCATCACGGTGGCACTGGCACGGCTTTTCACGGTTTCCGGACGGGCCTGAACGACATAGAGCTTACCGTCGTCGCCGTCCTTGGCCCATTCGATGTCCATCGGGCGACCATAGTGCTTCTCGATGATCAGCGCCTGCTTGGCCAGCTCGGTAACCTCGGCGTCGCTGACGCAGAATCGGGCACGCTCCTCGCGGCTCACTTCGACGGTCTTCACCGACTTGCCGGCCTTGGCCTCCTCGCCGTAAACCATCTTGATCGCCTTGCTACCCAGATTGCGGCGCAGGATGGCGGGACGACCGGCCTCGAGGGTCGGCTTGTGCACGTAGAATTCGTCGGGGTTCACGGCTCCCTGCACCACAGTCTCGCCGAGACCGTAGGCGCCGGTGATGAACACCACATCACGGAAACCGGATTCGGTATCCAGGGTGAACATCACCCCGGCGGTGCCGGTTTCCGAACGCACCATGCGCTGCACACCAGCGGACAGGGCGACCAGCTTGTGATCGAAGCCCTGGTGCACGCGGTAAGCGATGGCACGGTCGTTGAACAGGGAGGCGAAGACCTCCTTCGCCGCGCGGATCACGTTGTCCGCGCCCCGGATGTTGAGGAAGGTTTCCTGCTGGCCGGCAAAGGACGCATCGGGCAGGTCTTCCGCGGTGGCGGAAGAGCGCACCGCCACCGCCAGGTTGTCATTGCCGCCCGCCATTTCGGCGAAGGCCTTGCGGATAGCGGCATCGAGCTGAGCAGGCAGCTCGGCCTCCATCACCCACTGGCGAATCTGCGCACCGGTCTTGGCCAACGCATTCACGTCGTCCACGTCCAACGCGTCGAGTGCGGCATGGATACGCTCGTTCAGGCCGCTTTGCTCGAGAAAGTCACGGTAGGCCTGGGCAGTGGTGGCGAAGCCGCCGGGAACCGACACGCCGGCACCGGACAGGTTGCTGATCATTTCGCCCAGGGATGCGTTTTTGCCCCCTACTCGCTCCACATCGTGGACGCCGAGCTTGTCAAGGGAAACTACGTACTCTACCAAGATGAATTCTCCACTAGGGGGTTGGGTAGCTCAGGCGGAAGCTTTCCGCGCAATTCTGGCTTGACCCATGGAAATAAGTGACAATGCCAGGCAAGGAAATCCCCGGCGATGTCGGGGCCTATCATAGCCTAACTACCGTCATATCCTTAAGGCCAAGGGCACAATGAAACGAACCGCTTTCTTCATCTCCGACGGTACCGGAATCACCGCGGAAACCCTTGGCCAGAGCCTGTTGGCACAGTTCGAGAACATATCCTTCACCAAGATCACGCGCCCCTATATCGACACGACGGAAAAAGCGCGTGGCATGGTGCAGCAAATCAATGGCGCCGCCGAAAAGGATGGCGCCCGACCGATCATCTTCGACACCGTCGTCAACCAGGAAATCCGCGACATACTGGCCGAATCAAACGGCTTCATGATCGACATCTTTTCGACCTTTCTCGCTCCGCTGGAGCACGAGTTGATGTCTCACTCGTCCTACTCCGTGGGCAAATCGCACTCCATCAGCCACAACTCCCACTACATGGAGCGCATCGAGGCGGTGAACTTCGCCCTGGACAACGATGACGGCGCCCGCACCCACTACTACGACAAGGCCGACCTGATCCTGGTAGGCGTCTCCCGCTGCGGCAAGACACCAACCTGCCTGTACATGGCCATGCAGTATGGCATCCGCGCCGCCAATTACCCACTCACGGAAGAAGACATGGAGCGCCTGCAGCTGCCGAGCGCCCTCAAGCCCTATCGGGACAAGCTGTTCGGCCTGACCATCGACACCGAGCGCCTTGCCGCCATCCGCAACGAGCGCAAGCCGAACAGCCGCTACTCCAGCTTCGCCCAGTGCGAGTTCGAGGTACGCGAGGTGGAACAACTGCTGCGCCGCGAGAACATCCCCTACATCAATTCCACCCACTTCTCGGTGGAAGAGATCTCGGCGAAGATCCTCGTCGAGAAAGGTGTGGAACGCCGCTTCAAGTAGCCACCTGTCGAAACGACAGGCCCGAGCCATACACCCTCGCCACGTCAACCCCGGAAAAAGCCCGAGCCATCGGACCGGGGCTTCCTCGGGTCATTCTCTGCCGGCACGCTGAAGATTAGAACGCATCGCCGGGCACGCGGACCCAGCCTTCCATCAACACACGGGCGCTGCGGCTCATGATCGCCTTGGTGACGGTCCACTCGCCGTTGACGATCTCAGCCGCCGCACCGACCCGCAGGGTGCCGGACGGATGGCCGAAGGTCACCGCTTCGCGCAGGCCGCCACCGGCCGCCAGGTTGACCAGCGTGCCCGGCACCGCAGCGGCGGTGGCGATGGCCACCGAGGCGGTGCCCATCATGGCGTGGTGCAGCTTGCCCATCGACAGCGCGCGCACGCAGCAGTCGATCTCGCTGGCCGCCACAGTCTTGCCGCTGGAGGCCACATACTCGGTGGCCGGCGCGACGAAGGCGATCTTCGGCGTGTGCTGACGGGCGACGGCTTCGGAGATGTCCGCAATCAGACCCATCTTCACCGCACCGTAGGCACGCATGGTTTCGAAACGCGCCAGCGCTTCAGCATCGGCGTTGAGGTCCTTCTGCAGTTCGGTACCGGTGTAACCGATATCGGCGGCATTCAGGAAGATGGTCGGAATGCCGGAGTTGATCATGGTGGCCTTGAAGGTACCGATACCCGGCACTTCCAGATCGTCCACCACGTTGCCGGTGGGGAACATCGAGCCTTCGCCGTCGGCCGGGTCCATGAACTCGATCACCACCTCGGCGGCCGGGAAGGTCACGCCGTCCAGCTCGAAGTCACCGGTCTCCTGCACTTCGCCGTTGGTGATCGGTACGTGGGCGATGATGGTCTTGCCGATGTTCTTCTGCCAGATACGCACGGTGCAGATGCCGTTGTGCGGAATGCGCGAGGAGTCGACCAGACCACCGGCAATGGCGAAGGCACCGACCGCAGCGGTCAGGTTGCCGCAGTTGCCCGACCAGTCGACAAACGCCTTGTTGATCGCCACCTGACCGAACAGGTAGTCGACATCGTGATCCGGCTGCTCGCTCCTAGCGACGATCACGGTCTTGGAGGTACTGGAAGTCGCACCACCCATGCCGTCGATCTGCTGGCCGTACGGGTCGGGGCTGCCGATCACGCGCAGCAGCAGCTGGTCACGTGCCGCGCCCGGTACCTGGCACGCTTGTGGCAGATCCTGCAGACGGAAGAACACACCCTTGCTGGTGCCGCCACGGATATAGGTGGCAGGAACCTTGATCTGGGGTACATGAGCCATGGGAATCTTGTCCTCATGAAACTGTGCTGCCGGACGGCAGCACAGGAAAGAAAATGCGCGGGACTGCCCGCCGCCCTGCCCTACGGCACAGAGCGGAGGACAGACGCCGGATCAGGCCTGGCCGAGGAAGTCCTTGGCAAAGCGCTGCAGCACACCACCGGCGGCGTAGACCGAGACTTCTTCGGCGGTGTCGAGACGGCAGGTGACCGGCACTTCGACGCTTTCGCCGTTCTTGCGCTGGATGACCAGGGTCAGGTCGCAGCGCGGCGAGATGTCGCCCTTGACGTCGAAGGTTTCGGTGCCGTCGATGTTCAGGGTCAAGCGGTTGACGCCGGCCTTGAACTCCAGCGGCAGCACGCCCATGCCGACCAGGTTGGTGCGGTGGATGCGCTCGAAGCCTTCGGCGACGATTGCCTCGACACCGGCCAGACGCACGCCCTTGGCCGCCCAGTCACGCGAGGAGCCCTGACCGTAGTCGGCACCGGCGATGATGATCAGCGGCTGCTTGCGCTCCATGTAGGTTTCGATGGCTTCCCACATGCGCACCACCTGGCCTTCCGGCTCGATGCGCGCCAGCGAACCCTTCTTGACTTTGCCGTCGACCACGGCCATTTCGTTCACCAGCTGCGGGTTGGCGAAGGTGGCGCGCTGGGCGGTCAGGTGGTCGCCGCGGTGGGTGGCGTAGGAGTTGAAGTCCTCCTCCGGCAGGCCCATCTTGGCCAGGTACTCGCCAGCGGCGCTGTCGAGCAGGATGGCGTTGGACGGCGACAGGTGGTCGGTGGTGATGTTGTCCGGCAACACGGCCAACGGACGCATGCCCTTGAGGGTACGCTCGCCGGCCAGCGCGCCTTCCCAGTACGGCGGACGGCGGATGTAGGTGGACATCGGACGCCAGTCGTACAGCGGGCTCTTGGCTTCTTCCACCGCGCCCAGGTCGAACATCGGGATGTAGACCTGCTTGAACTGCTCCGGCTTGACGCAGGAAGCGACGATGGCGTCGATTTCCTCGTCGCTCGGCCACAGATCCTTCAGGGTGATCGGCTTGCCGGCCTTGTCGGTGCCCAGCACGTCCTTCTCGATGTCGAAGCGCACGGTGCCGGCGATGGCGTAGGCGACCACCAGCGGCGGCGAAGCCAGGAAGGCCTGCTTGGCGTACGGGTGGATGCGGCCGTCGAAGTTGCGGTTGCCGGACAGTACGGCAGTGGCGTACAGGTCGCGGTCGATGATTTCCTGCTGGATCTGCGGGTCCAGGGCACCGGACATGCCGTTGCAGGTGGTGCAGGCGTAGGCAACGATGCCGAAGCCGAGCTTCTCCAGCTCCGGCAGCAGGCCGGCTTCTTCCAGATACAGCTTGGCGACCTTGGAGCCTGGCGCGAAGGACGTCTTCACCCACGGCTTGCGCACCAGGCCCAGCTCGTTGGCCTTCTTGGCCAGCAGACCGGCGGCGACCACGTTGCGCGGGTTGGAGGTGTTGGTGCAGCTGGTGATGGCAGCGATGATCACCGCGCCGTCCGGCAGCAGGCCTTCGGCCTCCTCGGCCTTGGCGGCGGCCAGCTTGGCTTCGTCGGCAATCCCGCGCTCGTGCAGGGCCGAGGTCGGCAGGCGCTTGTGCGGGTTGGACGGGCCGGCCATGTTGCGCACCACAGTGGACAGGTCGAACTCGAGCACGCGCTCGTACTCGGCCTCGACCAGTGCATCGCCCCACAGGCCGGTGGTCTTGGCGTAGTTCTCGACCAGGGCGACCTGCTCCGGCTCGCGGCCGGTCAGCTTGAGGTAGTCGATGGTCTGCTGGTCGATGTAGAACATCGCCGCGGTGGCGCCGTATTCCGGGCACATGTTGGAGATGGTCGCGCGGTCGCCGATGCTCAGGCTGGCAGCGCCGTCGCCGAAGAACTCGACGTAGGCGCCCACTACGCGCTCCTTGCGCAGGAACTCGGTCAGCGCCAGCACGATATCGGTACAGGTGATGCCGGGTTGATGCTTGCCGCTCAGCTTGACGCCGACGATGTCGGGCAGGCGCATCATCGAGGCACGACCGAGCATCACGGTTTCGGCTTCCAGACCACCGACGCCGATGGCGATCACGCCGAGGGCGTCGACGTGCGGGGTGTGGCTGTCGGTGCCGACGCAGGTATCCGGGAAGGCCACACCTTCGCGGGCCTGGATCACCGGCGACATCTTCTCCAGGTTGATCTGGTGCATGATGCCGTTGCCGGCCGGGATCACGTCGACGTTCTTGAACGCGGTCTTGGTCCACTCGATGAAGTGGAAACGGTCTTCGTTGCGACGGTCTTCGACGGCGCGGTTCTTCTCGAAGGCGTCCGGGTCGAAACCGGCGTACTCCACGGCCAGCGAGTGATCGACGATCAGTTGGGTCGGCACCACCGGGTTGACCTTGGCCGGGTCGCCGCCCTGCTCGGCAATCGCATCGCGCAGACCGGCTAGGTCGACCAGCGCAGTCTGACCGAGGATGTCATGGCAGACTACACGAGCCGGGTACCAGGGGAAGTCCAGGTCGCGCTTGCGCTCGATGAGCTGCTTGAGCGAGTCGGTCAGCATGGCCGGATCGCAACGGCGCACCAGCTGTTCCGCCAGCACGCGGGAGGTGTAGGGCAGCTTGTCATAAGCGCCCGGCTGGATGGCTTCGACCGCCGCGCGGGTGTCGAAGTAGTCCAGCTGGGTACCGGGCAGGCTCTTGCGATATTGGGTGTTCATCTTACTTGCGCTCCTTGAGCGGAACGAACTTCAGGTCTTCCGGCCCGACGTAGTTGGCGCTCGGACGAATGATCTTGCCGTCGATGCGCTGCTCGATGGCGTGGGCGGCCCAGCCGGAGGTACGGGCGATCACGAACACCGGGGTGAACATCGCGGTGGGAACGCCCATCATGTGGTAGCTGACGGCGCTGAACCAATCCAGGTTGGGGAACATCTTCTTGATTTCCCACATCACGCTCTCGAGGCGTTCGGCAATGTCGTACATCTTGGTGTTGCTCTGCTCGACACTGAGCTCGCGGGCAACTTCCTTGATCACCTTGTTGCGCGGATCGGCAACGGTGTAGACCGGATGGCCGAAGCCGATCACGACTTCCTTGCGCTCGACGCGGGCACGGATGTCGGCCTCGGCCTCGTCCGGGTTGTCGTAGCGCTTCTGGATCTCGAAGGCCACCTCGTTGGCACCGCCATGCTTCGGCCCGCGCAGCGCACCGATGGCGCCGGTGATGCAGGAGAACATGTCGGAGCCGGTGCCGGAGATCACCCGGGAGGTGAAGGTGGACGCGTTGAACTCGTGCTCGGCATAGAGGATCAGCGAGGTGTGCATGGCGCTCACCCAGGAGTCGCTCGGCTTCTTGCCGTGCAGCAGGTGCAGGAAGTGGCCGCCGATGGTGTCGTCATCGGTTTCCACCTCGATGCGCTTGCCGTTGTGGCTGAAGTGGTACCAGTACAGCAGCATGGAGCCCATGGAGGCCATCAGCTTGTCGGCGATGTCGCGGGCACCCGGGTGGTTGTGGTCGTCCTTCTCGGGCGACAGGCAGCCCAGCACGGACACGCCGGTACGCATCACGTCCATCGGGTGGGCGGAAGGCGGCAGTTGCTCGAGGGCCGCTTTCACGCCGGCCGGCAGGCCACGCAAAGACTTGAGCTTGGTCTTGTAGACGACCAGTTCGGCGACGTTGGGCAGCTTGCCATGCACCAGCAGGTGGGCGATTTCCTCGAACTCGCAGGTGGTGGCGAAGTCGAGAATGTCATAGCCGCGGTAGTGCAGGTCATTGCCGGTACGGCCCACGGTGCACAGGGCAGTATTGCCGGCGGCGGTGCCACTCAGGGCCACTGACTTCTTCGGCTTGAAGCCCACAGTGGTGGTTTCTGCGGTAGCGCTCATCGCTCGTTTCTCCTAATCCGGTTGGATATTTCTCTTGTTTTCCCCAGAGCCGACCAGCTCAGGCCGGCCCGGGTGCCGGGTCACTTCTTGGCTGCGAACAGCGCGTCGAGGTGCTGCTCGAACGCGTGGTAATTGATGCGCTCGTAGAGCTCCATGCGGGTCTGCATGGTGTCGACCACGTTCTTCTGGGTGCCGTCGCGGCGCAGCGCGGTATAGACGTTCTCGGCCGCCTTGTTCATGGCGCGGAACGCCGACAGCGGGTAGAGCACCAGGGACACGTCGACCGAGGCCAGCTCCTCGGTGGTGTACAGCGGCGTGGCGCCGAACTCGGTGATGTTGGCCAGGATCGGCGCCTTCACCCGGTCGGCGAAGGTCTTGTACATCGCCAGTTCGGTGATCGCCTCGGGGAAGATCATGTCGGCACCGGCCTCGATGCAGGCAGCGGCGCGATCCAGGGCGGAGTTCAGGCCCTCGACCGCCAGCGCGTCGGTGCGCGCCATGATCACGAAGCTGTCGTCGGTGCGGGCATCCACGGCCGCCTTGACCCGGTCGACCATCTCCTGCTGGGAAACGATTTCCTTGTTCGGCCGGTGGCCGCAGCGCTTGGCACCGACCTGGTCCTCGATATGGATGGCGGCAGCGCCGAACTTGATCATCGACTTGACGGTACGGGCAACGTTGAAGGCCGAAGAGCCGAAGCCGGTGTCGACATCGACCAGCAGCGGCAGGTCGCACACGTCGGTGATACGGCGTACATCGGTCAGCACATCGTCCAGGCCGGTAATGCCCAGGTCCGGCAAGCCCAGGGAACCGGCCGCCACCCCGCCACCCGACAGGTAGATGGCCTTGAAGCCGGCACGCTTGGCCAGCAACGCATGGTTGGCATTGATGGCACCAACCACCTGCAGCGGATGCTCGCTGGCGACGGCATCGCGGAAACGTTGCCCGGCAGACGTCTGAGTCATGACTTACCCCTCTTATTGGCTGGATTGACCGGAGCGCTCTCATAGTGACGCTCCATGTTGCGCCGGGACGCAGCGATGTGCCGGCGCATCAGCAGCTCGGCCAGTTCGCCGTCGTGGTCGGCGATGGCATCGAGAATGCGGTGGTGTTCGTTGAAGGCCTGGCGCGGCCGGTTGGGCGTGGAGGAGAACTGGATGCGGTACATGCGCACCAACTGGTACATCTCCCCGCAGAGCATGCGCACCAGCGTCTGGTTGCCGCTGCCCTGGATGATCCGGTAGTGAAAGTCGAAATCGCCTTCCTGCTGGTAATAGCCGACACCGGCCTGGAAGGCCGCATCGCGCTCGTGGGTATCCAGCACCCGGCGCAGTTCGTCGACGCCGTCCTGGGTCATGCGTTCGGCGGCCAGCCGGCAGGCCATGCCTTCCAGAGACTCGCGGATCTCGTACAGCTCGACCAACTCCTGGTGACTGAGCGAAACCACCCTGGCCCCCACATGGGGTACCCGAACCAGCAGTTTCTGCCCTTCCAGGCGATGAATGGCCTCGCGCAGGGGACCCCGACTGATGCCGTAGGTACGTGCCAGCTCGGGCTCGGAGATCTTGCTGCCCGGCGCGATCTCACCCTTGACGATCGCCGCCTGGATGCGGCGGAAGACATGCTCGGAGAGTGTCTCGGAGTCATCCGGGATAGCCTGGGATGAATAAGTAGCGTCCAGCATATTGTCGACACTTCATGCCTTTGTTGCGCAGAAACTAGGCTTAAGCGATCTAACTGTCAAACACATCTTGCAGATTGTCGACAATCGTCGAATAAGGTGCGCCTCTCCGCAGCGCTCCCGAGAGCCGGGGCGACGATCCGCCGATATGAAAAACCCGTGCTAGAATGCGCGCCGCGCGGCCGGAGGCCTTGCCCGCACCCGCGCGCCACACCGGGCAGCAGGGTCCGTCCGTCCGCCCAGCCGATGCCTGAACCGTCGATCGCTTCCGCCCACAGGACCTATGAGATTCCAGCCCCTTGCCCTGCTGTCTTGTCTGCTGCTCGTCCCCAGCCTGCTCCCTGCCGCCGAGAAGACCATCTATGGTCTGAACGAATACGTGTCGCTGCCCGAGATCAAGCTGGAGGTGGCGGCCAAGCTGGACACGGGGGCCGAGACGGCATCGCTCAGTGCCCGCGACATCAGCCGGTTCAAGCGCAACGGCGAGGCCTGGGTACGCTTCTACCTGGCCATCGACGATAGCCACGCACATCCCATCGAGCGGCCGCTGGCGCGGATCAGCAAGATCAAGCGCCGCTCCGGCGACTACGATCCGGAAGAGAGCAAGACCTACACGGCTCGCCCGGTCATCGAGCTGGACGTCTGCATGGGCGGCACCCTGCGCACCATCGAAGTGAACCTGACCGACCGGAGCGCATTCCAATACCCGCTGCTGATCGGCTCCGAGGCGCTCGCACGCTTCGGCGCCCTGGTCGATCCGAGCCTTAAATACGCAGCCGGCAAGCCCGCCTGCGCCACCGTTGCAAACTCCGCCGAGTAATACGCATGCGCGCTCTCAACCTGCATCTGAAAATACTGATCGTCCTCTTGGTGTCGATCGGGGTTCTGGTCACGGCGTATCAGATCTTCGTCCTGGGCATCCCGGTGACCGAAGACGAGACCGAGGACCTGTGGAACATCGACGCGCGCGTCGAATTCCAGGCCAATCCCCACGAACCGGTGAAAGTGCAGATGTTCGCTCCGCCGCTCAACCAGGACTACGTCAGCCTCAACGAGAGCTTCATCTCCAACAACTACGGAGTGAGCGTCAACCAGGTCGGCAACAACCGCCGGGTGACCTGGTCGGCGCGGCGCGTTAGCGGCAAGCAGACCCTCTACTATCGCCTGGCCCTGACCAAGCGCTATACCGGCGACCAGCCCAAGTCCAAGGGCCCGACCTTCCGCGACAGCACCCCGCTGGAAGGGGCCGAAAAGATCGCCGCCGAAGCCCTGCTGGCGCCCATCCGCGAACATTCGGCCGACGTCGAGACCTTCATCGGCGAGACCATCAAGCGGGTCAACAACCTCAACGACGACAACGTCAAGCTGCTCACCGCCGGCAACACCTCGACCTCGAACCGGGTCAGAATCCTCGAACTCCTGCTCTCCTCCGCCCATGTGCCGATGGAGCGCGTGCACACCCTGCGGCTGATCGCTGACCAGAAGATCAGCCCCGAACTCTGGATTCGCAGCTTCAATGGCGAGAAGTGGCTGTACTTCAACCCGGACAACGGCGAACAGGGCCTGCCGGCCGACCGCCTGATCTGGTGGACTGGCGACGAACCCCTGCTCAGCGTGGATGGCGGCAAGCAGGCCCAGGTCACCTTCACCCTGAACAACAGCGAGCTGAACGCCATCGGCCTGGCCAAGATGACCGACCAGAACACCGATGCCGACTTCCTCGAATACACCCTGTACGGCCTGCCGCTGGAAACCCAGCAGACCTACCAGATCATGATCATGATTCCGATCGGCGTGCTGGTGATCCTGATCCTGCGCAACCTGATCGGCATCCAGACCCTCGGCACCTTCACGCCGGTGCTGATCGCCCTGGCCTTCCGCGAAACCCAGGTGGGCTTCGGTATCATCCTGTTCACCCTGATCACCGCCCTCGGCCTGACGCTGCGCTCCTACCTCGAGCACCTCAAGCTGCAGATGCTGCCACGCCTGTCGGTGGTGCTGACCTTCGTGGTGGTGCTGATCGCCGTCATCAGCCTGCTCAGCCACAAGCTCGGCCTCGAGCGCGGCCTGTCGGTGGCGCTGTTCCCGATGGTGATCCTGACCATGACCATCGAACGCCTGTCGATCACCTGGGAAGAGCGCGGCGGCGGCCATGCCTTCAAGGTTGCCCTCGGCACCCTGATCGCCGCCTCGCTGGCCCACCTGCTGATGAACATTCCGCAGCTGACCTATTTCATCTTCACCTTCCCGACGGTGCTGCTGATCCTGGTGGGCTTCATGCTGGCGATGGGTCGCTACCGCGGCTACCGCCTGACCGAGCTGCTTCGCTTCAAGGCCTTCCTGAAGGACTGAGCCATGATCAACCTGTGGAAGAGATGGAAGGCCCTGCAAGCCAAGGGCATCATGGGCATCAACCGACGCAATGCGGACTATGTGCTGAAGTACAACAAGCGCAGCCTGTATCCCATCGTCGACGACAAGATCATCACCAAGCATCGCGCTATCGCGGCCGGCATCCACGTGCCGGAACTGTACGGGATCATCGAGACCGAGAAGGAAATCGAGAAGCTCGACCAGATCATCGGCGAACACAGCGACTTCGTGATCAAGCCGGCCCAGGGGGCCGGCGGCGACGGCATCATGGTCATCGCCGACCGCTTCGAGGGCCGCTACAAGACGGTCTCCGGCAAGATCGTCACCCATGACGAGCTCGAGCATCACATCTCCAGCATCCTCACCGGCCTCTACTCCCTCGGCGGGCACCGGGATCGGGCGCTGATCGAATACCGGGTCAAGCCCGACCCGATCTTCAAGAACATCAGCTACGAGGGCGTGCCGGACATCCGCATCATCGTGCTGATGGGCTATCCGGTGATGGCCATGCTGCGCCTGCCGACCCGCCAGTCCGGCGGCAAGGCCAACCTGCACCAGGGTGCCATCGGCGTCGGTGTCGATCTGGCCACCGGCATCACCCTGCGCGGCACCTGGCTGAACAACAAGATCGCCAAGCACCCGGACACCACCAACCCGGTGGACGGCGTGCAACTGCCCGACTGGGACGGCTTCATGAAGCTCGCGGCCGGCTGCTACGAGCTCTGCGGCCTCGGCTACATCGGCGTGGACATGGTGCTGGACGAAACCAAGGGACCCTTGATCCTCGAACTCAACGCCCGCCCAGGCTTGAACATCCAGATCGCCAACGACTGCGGCCTGGTCCTTCGCACCCATGCAATCGAGACCCACCTGGCCGAGTTGGAGGAACGCGCCACTCAGGAGGCGCCGGACGAGCGCGTACGCTTCTCCCAAGCGCTGTTCGGCCACGTTTCCATCGCTACCGTCTGAACCGAACGCTCCGCCCCCAAGGGGCGGAGCGCGCCCACCACGGGCATCCGGCGCTACAATCAGCGCCTCGCCACAACCGACTCTCCCGCATGCCCAGTTGCCGTACCCACCCCCTCCCCTATAGCGCCGATCCAGCCGTCTATTTCGAGAGGATCCGCCAGGCCCCCGGCGCCGTGCTGTTCGACAGCGGCCAGCCAGCGTCGCAGCGGGGACGCTACGACCTGCTCAGCGCCTGGCCAGTGGCCCGATTCGGCCCGGAACCCGGCGAGAACGGCCGCGACTTCTTCCGCCGCCTGCGCCAGGCGACCGCCGGCCTGGGCTACGCACAGGCGCACGAGAGCCCCTTCGCCGGCGGCCTCATGGGCTACCTGTCCTACGACTTCGCCCGGCGCCTGGAGCGCCTGCCCGACACCGTCCACGACGATCTGGAGCTGCCCGACGCCCAGATCGGCCTGTATGCCTGGGCACTGATCAGCGATCACCAGTCGAGAACCACCGGGCTGGTCTTCCATCCCAGCCTGGACAGCACCGAATGCGAACGCCTGAAGCAGTTGTTTTCCGCACCGGCCAAAATCCAGGCCGCGGAGTTCCACCTTGAGGCGGATTTCGCGCCAGACCTGCCCCCCGGCGACTACCGCCGGGCCATCGAGCGCATCCTCGCCTACATCCAGGCCGGGGACTGCTACCAGGTGAACTTCGCCCAGCGCTTTCAGGCGTCCTTCCAGGGCGACCCCTGGGCCGCCTACAAAGCCCTGCGCCGGGCCTGCCCGACGCCCTTCGCCGGATACCAGCCACTGGCCGACGGCGGCGCCATTCTCAGCCTTTCGCCGGAGCGCTTCCTGCGTGTCGCCCACAGCCAGGTGGAAAGTCGGCCGATCAAGGGCACCCGCCCGCGCGGCCGCAACGACGCGGAGGACCGGGCGCTCGCCGACGAACTCCGGAACAGCCCCAAGGACCGCGCCGAGAACCTGATGATCGTCGACCTGCTGCGCAACGACCTGAGCCGCAGCTGCCGACCCGGCTCGGTGCGCGTCCCCGAGCTATTCGCCCTGGAGAGTTACCCGAACGTGCACCATCTGGTCAGCGCCGTCACCGGCGAACTGGCTTCCGAAAAGGATGCCTTGGAGCTGATCGCCGGCAGCTTTCCGGGCGGCTCCATCACCGGCGCACCGAAGATCCGCGCCATGCAGATCATCGACGAGCTGGAGGGTACGCGCCGCTCGATCTACTGCGGCTCGCTGTTCTACCTGGACGTGCGCGGGGAGCTGGACAGCTCGATCGCCATCCGCACCCTGCTGGCCCGGAATGGGCGCATCAGTTGCTGGGGCGGCGGCGGCATCGTCGCCGACTCGGACTGGGAGGAGGAATACCGGGAGTCCATCACCAAGGTGCGGACGCTCCTGGAAACGCTGCGCGCCCTGTAACCGCTTATAACAAAAAAAGAATTCACCATTGGCGATCGCGTATTTAGGGGAGAAACTACCCCTTTGCTAGCATTTGCGACGCACCATCCCCAGCAGCTCATCGATATCTACTAGGAAAACCGCCTGATGAAGCAAGCCGTGAATACCGCCGAACTGGCCGCCGCCTGCGCCGGCAAATCGCCCCAGGAAATCCTGCAGATCGCCCTCGATCGCTTCGGCGAGGAACTGTGGATCTCCTTCAGTGGCGCCGAGGACGTCGTGCTGGTCGACATGGCCTGGAAGATCAACAAGAACGTCAGGGTCTTCAGCCTGGACACCGGCCGCCTGCACCCCGAGACCTACCGCTTCATCGAGCAGGTACGCGAGCACTACGGCATCGCCATCGAGGTGCTCTCGCCCGATGCCCGCCTGCTCGAGCCCCTGGTCAGGGAAAAGGGGCTATTCAGCTTCTACAAGGACGGTCACGGCGAATGCTGCGGCATCCGCAAGATCGAACCGCTCCGGCGCAAACTGGCCACCGTCCGCGCCTGGGCCACCGGCCAGCGCCGCGACCAGAGTCCCGGGACTCGCAGCCAGGTGGCCGAGTTCGAGGTGGATGGCGCCTTCTCCTCGCCGGACAGGCCGCTGTACAAGTTCAACCCGCTGGCGCAGATGAGCAGCGAGGAGGTCTGGGGCTACATCCGCATGCTGGAGATCCCCTACAACCCCCTGCATGAGCGGGGCTACATCAGCATCGGCTGCGAGCCCTGCACCCGCCCGGTACTGCCCAACCAGCATGAGCGCGAGGGTCGCTGGTGGTGGGAGGAAGCCACTCACAAGGAGTGCGGGCTGCACGCCGGAAACCTGGCCGGCAAGGACTGATCCGCCCGGCAGCTCGCCCCGTGTCAGTACACCGGTAGTTCGACCCCCTCAAACAGCGCGTCCAGCTCGGCCTTGTTGTGGCACTGCATGGCCTTGCTCAGGACGGTGCGGGTGAGATGGGGGGCGAACCTCTCGATGAAGTCGCACATGAACCCGCGCAGGAAAGTACCGCGGCGAAAGCCGATCTTGGTCACGCTGGACTCGAAGAGCTCGCTGGCATCGAGAACGACCAGATCGCCGTCGAGCTTCTCGTCCAGCGCCATGCGAGCCACGATGCCCACACCAAGACCGAGCCGCACATAGGTTTTGATGACGTCGGCATCGGCGGCGGTGAACACCACCCTGGGGGTCAGGCCGCGCTTGAGGAAGGCCTCGTCCAGCTTGGAACGCCCGGTGAAGCCGAATACATAGGTGACGATCGGATACTCGGCCACCGCCTCCAGCGTCAGCTTGGGCAACTTGCTCAGCGGGTGCCCTTGGGGTACCACCACGCAACGGTTCCAGCGGTAGCAGGGCATCATGATCAGGTCGCTGAACAGCTCCAGCCCCTCGGTGGCAATGGCGAAGTCGACGGTTCCGTCGGCCGCCATCTCGGCGATCTGTGTCGGCGTCCCCTGGTGCATGTGCAGGGAAACCTCCGGGTACTGCCGGATGAAGGCACTGATCACCGGAGGCAAGGCATAGCGCGCCTGCGTATGGGTCGTCGCGATGGACAAGGTGCCCTTCTTCTCGTTGGAGAACTCCTGGGCGATCTGCTTGATGCTTTCCACCTTTCGCAGGATTTCCCCGGCGGTGGTGATGATCCGTTCGCCAGCCGGTGTCACCCGCGTCAGGTGCTTGCCGCTGCGCGCGAAAACCTCCACCCCCAACTCGTCCTCCAGGAGACGGATCTGCTTGCTGATGCCGGGCTGCGACGTATAGAGGCTCTGGGCGGTGGCCGATACGTTGAGATCGTGGTGCGCAACTTCCCAGATGTAACGCAGTTGCTGAAGCTTCATGGCTGTCCCTCAACCCAAGATAACGAACGCCCGCAAAATGACAGCATTCTTATAACCATTATTGATAGTTTACTGGATAAAGCCAGACGATTCGTCACCTCAATCGCATTCCTGCCCCCAACTGGCCAATCACCGCCAAGCGCAGCATTCTCCGAAAGCCCATTGTCGACGCCGCGCATAACGCGTTAAGGTTCTCCCTTCCCCCATTGCCTCACCAGCCGTGTCCCGTCGCGCGGGGATGCTGGCGGCTGGCACCGTGACCTGACGAGTAACCCGATGGCCGATTTACCGATCAATGACATCAACATTGTCTCCAACGACCCCCTGATCACCCCCGAGCAGCTCAAGACCGAGATTCCCCTGAGCGCCGCCGCCATGCACACCGTCTCCCACGGTCGCGAAGTCATCCGCAACATTCTCGACGGCAAGGACCATCGCCTGTTCGTGGTCGTCGGACCGTGCTCCATCCATGACGTCAAGGCGGCACAGGAATACGCGGAGCGCCTGAAAGGCCTCGCCGCGGAGGTCTCCGACACCCTGTTCCTGGTGATGCGCGTCTACTTCGAGAAACCCCGCACCACCGTCGGCTGGAAAGGCCTGATCAACGACCCTTACCTGGACGACACCTTCAAGATCCAGGAGGGGCTGCACATCGCTCGCCAGCTGCTGCTCGACATCGCCGAGACGGGACTGCCGACCGCCGGCGAGGCCCTGGATCCGATTTCCCCGCAGTACCTGCAGGACCTGTTCAGCTGGTCGGCCATCGGTGCCCGCACCACGGAGTCCCAGACCCACCGCGAACTGGCCTCCGGCCTGTCGTCTGCCGTCGGCTTCAAGAACGGCACGGATGGCAGCCTGACCGTGTCGATCAACGCGCTGCAGTCGGTGTCCAACCCCCATCGCTTCCTCGGCATCAACCAACAGGGCAGCGTCTCAATCGTCGCCACCAAGGGCAACGCCTACGGGCACGTCGTTCTGCGCGGCGGCAATGGCAAGCCCAACTACGATTCGGTCAGCGTCGCCATCTGCGAGCAGGAACTGAACAAGGCCGGCATCCCGCCAAACATCATGGTGGATTGCAGCCACGCCAACTCGAACAAGGATCCGGCCCTGCAGCCACTGGTCATGGCCAACGTCGCCAACCAGATCCTCGAAGGCAACTCGTCCATCATCGGCCTGATGGTGGAAAGCAATCTGGGCTGGGGCAGCCAGTCGATCCCCGGGAACCTGGACGATCTCAAGTACGGGATCTCCGTCACCGACGCCTGCATCGACTGGGACACCACGGTCAAGGCCGTTCGCGACATGCACACCAAACTCAAGGACGTCCTGCCGAAACGGAAACGCCACTGATCGCCAGAAATAGCGACGCCGGGAATCACCCGGCGTTTTTCGTTCGTGGCGACCCCTGTTAATCAGGACCGATATTGCTGACGCTCCATGTAGCGCTCGACGTACGAACAGGATGGAATCACCGTGTACCCCATCCGCCTGGCATAATCGAGCGCTTCGGCTGCCAAGGCGGCCGCGATACCACGGCCGCGCAAGGAAGTGGGGACATAGGTGCGGTAGATATCCAAGGTATTCTTACCCAAGTCCATATAGGCCAGATAGGCGCGATGCCCATCTACGATAGCCTCGAACTGATGCCCGGCCTGGTCATGGTGAATGGACAACGCCTCGCTCATTCCGTCTCCCCTTGAGTCTTGTCTTTTTTTGAACGCTTCGTACCTTATCGCTCTTTCCCCGACCAAGAAATACCCTCTCCTCCTGTTTCGCTCGAATAGCGCAACTGCTGTTTCGCTTTCGGTGTAGCACGCTTCGGGAAGAACCGCCTGCCAATCGGATGAAACGCAAGGACTTTTCCGGACGCTCGACAATCGAGCACGGAGTCATGCACGAAGAAGATCAATAGAACGATCGTCCAAGACTAACTTTACAAGCCCCCCAAAACCTTGATAGGGCCTTCACATGCACAATTTTGGATAAAATTTAGACAAATTCGTGAAACTTTCGAATCCGCATAAAAAAAACATAGCGGTCTTGCGCATGCTCAGTTTACTTACTAGAAGTTATAGGTACTATGTTGCTCGGCGAATTTCCCTCGCATGGGAAATTGCTTTTCAAGATGAAAGCCACCTCAAAAGGGGAACACGATGAACAACGCTCTGAAAATTTCCGCCCTGACTCTGGCCGCCCTACTGGCCGCAGGTTGCAGCAGCGCCTCCAAAGAAACCGAAGCCCGCATCACCGCCACCGAAGATGCCGCCGCTCGCGCCCAGGCTCGTGCCGACGAAGCCTACCGCAAAGCTGACGAAGCCCTGTCGGCCGCTCAGCGCGCCCAGCAAACCGCTGACGAAGCCAACGAGCGCGCCCTGCGCATGCTGGAAAAAGCCAGCCGCAAGTAACTGTTTCCCTGGAAACAAAAAAGCCGACCCACTTGTGGGGTCGGCTTTTTCATTTGAAGATATAGAGCAAGATCGATGAGGCACTGGCAACTTGCAGCGCCTGCGAACAGCTCTCACATATCCGCTGCGTCTGGACTACTGGCCGCCAGCCCGGAGTCCGGCCCGGATATTTCAACCGGCAAGCCATCTTCCGCTGCCACAACCTCTCGAACAACTTCCCAATCCAGTCGCCGCTGACCCAGCAAGTCGTTGCGCTTGAGCAACTCGTCGACCAGCGCTGCATGCTTGTCCACCACGGAAGTCTTCGCAGACTCGTCTTCCAGCGGAGCATGGGCCTCGAGATAGACCTTGCCACCCGAGATACCGAACTTGTACGGCTCGTTGACGATACGCACCTTGGTACCCACCGGCACCATGCTCGCCAGTTCCAGCACATTGTGGTTCAGCATGCGGAAACAGCCATGACTGACCCGCATGCCGATGCCGAACTTCTTGTTCGAACCATGGATCAGATAGCCGGACAAGCTCAGGGTGAACTTGAAGGGACCCAACGGATTGTCCGGCCCGGCCGGAACCACGGTCGGCAGCGGATCGCCGTCGGCAGCATGCTCCTCGCGGATCGACTTCGGCGGATACCAGGCCGGGTCCTTGACCTTGCCGGTGATGCGGGTTTCGGTGATGGGAGAACCCCAACCCTCACGCCCGATCCCCAGAGGATAGGTATGCACCACATTCTGGTCCTTGGGAAAATAGTACATGCGGTACTCGGCCAGATTGATGACGATCCCTTCCCGAGGCCCCGGCGGCAATATGTAGCGCGTCGGCAGGAGCACCTCGGTCCCGACGCCCGGCAACCAGGGGTCCACCCCCGGGTTGGCCGCAACCATTTCCAGGTAGCCGATGTCGTTGGCCTGGCCGATATCGGCAAAGGTATCCTCGTACTCCGCCTTGACGACCTTGACCTGCCCGACCACATCCTCTCCCGGCGGAGGGAGCGGCAGCTCCAGAGCCGCCAGAGGAGCACTCAGCAGCGCCGAGAGGGACAGGGAAGCAGCAATACGCACAAACATCAGGACAGTCCTTGGCATGGCTAGCCCAAGTGAGAATTCTTGATTGTACAGCATCGGCCCGTTTAGCCAAGAACCCAGGGAATCGACCAGCCCAGGCAATCGCCCCGGCGCTGCGCCTCCAGGGCGGCACGGCATGCCGGACATAACCGCTTATCGCGCAGCAGCGGCTTGGTAAGTCCGTGCCAACGCGGCTGTGCAGGCAGCAATCCGCCGCACAGGGTCCGATCGATCTGGCCGCCCAGCTCCAGCTGGCGGCCGACCAGATGTAGACGCACCTCGCGGCAGGCGAACAGATCGAGTTGCTCATCCGGTTCGATCAGGTAATAGGCATGCAAGGACCAGACGGGACGCGGCATGGGGGGCTCCAGAAGGGGGGCGCAACATTAGCCGAAAGGGCCTGCGCGGAAAAGCCCGAAAAGTCCCTTTCGCGAGAGACTTTCACCGTTAAAGCAGCGGCTCCAGGGTCGGCCAGAGATTGTCCAGCATCCTCGACTGGGCCTCCGCAGTCGGGTGGATGCCGTCGGCCTGCATCATCCCCGGCACGCCGCCCACGCCGTCGAGGAAGAACGGCACCAGCGGTACCTGCTTCTCCTCGGCCAGGGTCGCATAGACCTGGCTGAAAGCCTGGTTGTAGCGAGGCCCGTAGTTCGGCGGCAGCTGCATGCCGAGCAGCACGACCCGCGCCCCGCCGGAATACGCCCGGTCGATCATCGCCGCAAGATTCTGTTGCAATTGCCGTGGCGACTGCCCGCGCAGCCCATCGTTGCCACCCAGCTCGATGATCACCAGCTCCGGACTGTAGCTGGCGAGCAGCCCAGGGAGGCGCGCGAGCCCGCCGGCACTGGTGTCGCCGCTGATCGAGGCATTCACCACGCGATGCGCCAGACCGTGCTCGGCAAGACGCTTTTCCAGCAGGGCGACCCAGCCCCGGCTGGTTTCCACGCCCAAAGCGGCGCTGATACTATCGCCGACGACCAGCACGGTTCCCGCCAGCGCCCCTTGTGCCCAGAGCAACGAAGCCAGCGCACCGCCCAACAACCACCCACGCATTGGAATCTCCATGAGCCCGAGCATTCTCGTTGCGCAGAACCTTAGCAAAGTGGTTTCCAGTGCGGAAGGCGAGCTGACCATCCTCCACGGGCTCGACCTCGACCTCCCGCGCGGCGCCAGCCTGGCCATCGTCGGCAGCTCCGGCTCCGGCAAGTCGACCCTGCTCGGGCTCCTTGCCGGGCTCGACCTGCCCAGCAGCGGCGAGGTCGTGCTGGCCGGCCACAGCCTCGCCGGCCTGGACGAGGACCGCCGGGCGCGACTCCGTGCCGAGCACGTCGGCTTCGTCTTCCAGTCGTTCCAGCTGCTCGACACCCTCGATGCCCTGGCGAACGTCATGCTCCCCCTCGAGCTGGAAGGCCGTGCCGATGCCCGCGAGCGTGCCCGCGAGCTGCTGGAGCGGGTGGGACTCGGCCGGCGCCTCACCCATTATCCGAAGCAGCTCTCCGGCGGCGAGCAGCAACGCGTCGCCATCGCCCGCGCCTTCGCCGCCGAGCCGGACATCCTCTTTGCCGACGAACCGACCGGCAACCTCGACAGCCAGACCGGCGAGCGGATCAGCGATCTCCTCTTCGCCCTCAACCAGGAACGTGGCACCACGCTGGTGCTGGTCACCCACGACGAGCGCCTGGCCCGACGCTGCCAGCGCTCGATACGCCTGGAAGCCGGCCACCTGGTCGCTCCCTCGGAGCCCTAATGGAGCTGCCCTTCCTCCGCCTGCTGGGTCTGGCCGTCCGCCAGCTGCTGCGCGACGCCCGCGCCGGGGAACTGCGGGTGTTGTTCTTCGCCCTGCTGGTGGCGGTGACGGCAACCACCGCCATCGGCTATTTCAGCGCTCGCCTGAACGCCACCCTGCTGCTGCGCGCCACCGAATTCCTCGGTGCCGATCTGCGCCTGAGCGGCAGCTCCCCGGCGTCCCCGGAACAACTGGCAGCCGGCAAGGCGCTGGGACTGGACCATGCCCGCGTGGTCGAGTTCTCCAGCGTGATCGCCACCGACGAAGGCATCCAGCTGGCCAGCGTCAAGGCCGCCGACAGCGCCTACCCGCTGCGCGGCGAATTGAAGAGCGCACCGGCCCTCTACCAGCCGGACAGCCGCGGTCCGGGTCCCTCGCCCGGCGAAGCCTGGGCCGAGGCACGCCTGCTGGTCGCCTTGAACCTCAAGGTCGGCGACCGCATCGAGGTCGGCGAGAAGCCCCTGCGACTGACCCGCATCCTCACCCAGGAGCCGGACCGGGCCGGCAGCTTCTATAGCCTGACGCCGCAAGTGCTGATCCATCTCGACGACCTGGCCGCCACCGGCGTGGTGCAGCCCGGCAGCCGGGTGCGCTACCGCGAGCTGTGGCGTGGCAGCCCCGAAGCGCTGCGGACCTATCGCCAAGAGGTGGAGCCGCAGCTCGCCGCCGACCAGCGTCTGGAAGATGCCCGCGCCGGCAACCGGCAGATCGGCGCCGCCCTGAGCCGCGGCGAACGCTATCTGAATATCGCCAGCCTGGCCGCGGTGCTGCTGGCCGGCGTCGCCGTGGCCCTGTCGGCGGCACGCTTCGCCGCCCGGCGCCTCGACGCCAGCGCCCTGCTGCGTTGCCTCGGCCTGTCGCGGCACGCCACCCTCGCCCTGTATGCCTTGCAGCTCGGCCTGCTCGGCCTGCTCGCCTGCAGCCTCGGCGCCGCACTGGGCTGGCTGGCGCAACAGGTGCTGTTCTGGCTGCTCCAAGGGCTGCTGCCGACACAGATCCCGGCCGCCGGCCTGCTGCCGGCGCTGGCCGGCAGCGCGACCGGACTGGTCGCCCTCGCCGGCTTCGCCCTCCCGCCGCTCGCCGCGCTCGGCCGGGTGCCGCCGCTGCGAGTGCTGCGCCGCGAACTGCTGCCGGTACCGCCCAGCGCCTGGCTGACCTACGGCGCCGCCCTGCTGGCGCTCGGCCTGATCATGTGGCGACTGAGCCTGGACCTGAAACTCACTCTGGCCCTGCTCGGCGGCGGCCTGCTCGCCGCATTCGCCCTCGGCGCCCTGCTCCTGCTCGGTCTGCGCACGCTACGCCGCCTGCTGGCCGCGGCACCGCTGGCCTGGCGGCTGGGAATAGGCCAGCTGCTGCGCCATCCCCTCGCCGCCGCCGGACAGGCCCTGGCCTTCGGACTGATCCTGCTGGCCATGGCGCTGGTCGCCCTGTTGCGCGGCGAACTGCTGGATACCTGGCAAAACCAGCTTCCGGAGCAGGCACCCAATCATTTCGCCCTGAACGTCCTGCCGGCGGAAAAGGAGCGCTTCATGGCGGAAGTGGCGCGCATCGCCCCGCAGAACGCGCCCCTCTACCCGGTGGTGGCAGGACGCCTGACCGCCATCAACGGCGAGCCGGTCAAGCAGATCGTCAGCAAGGACTCCCGCGGCGAGCGCGCCACCCAGCGCGACCTCAACCTGACCTGGGCCGAACAACTGCCCGCCGACAATCGCCTGAGTGCCGGCCAGTGGTGGGACGAGGTCGGCAGCGGCGACCTGCCCGGCGTATCGGTCGAGGCCGAACTGGCCAAGAGCCTTGGCCTCAAGCTCGGCGATCGCCTCACCTTCAGCGTCGGCGGCCTGACCCGCGATACGCGGGTCAGCAGTCTGCGCGAAGTGCACTGGGACAGCTTCCAGCCGAACTTCTACATGATCTTCCAGCCCGGCACCCTGCAGGACCTGCCGACCACCTACCTGACCAGCTTCTACCTGCCGCCCGGCCACGATGCCGACGTGGTCCGCCTGGCGCGCAGCTTCCCCGCAGTGACCCTGCTCCAGGTCGAGGCCCTGCTGGCCCAGCTGCGCGGCATCCTCGCCCAGGTCACCCTGGCGGTGGAATACGTGCTGCTGTTCGTCCTCGCCGCCGGCCTCTGCGTACTCTTCGCCGGGCTGCAGGCCACCCTCGACGAACGCCTCCGCCAAGGCGCCCTGCTGCGCGCCCTGGGCGCCGAGCGGCGCCTGCTAGTCCAGGCCAGACGTCTGGAGTTCGCCCTGCTGGGAGCAGTCAGCGGCCTGCTCGCTGCGCTGGGCTGCGAGCTGGTCAGCGCTCTGCTCTACCGCTTTGCCTTCGACCTGCCGTGGCATCTCCATCCCTGGCTCCTGCTGCTGCCGGCACTCGGCGCGCTGCTGGTGAGCGGCGCCGGCCTGCTGGGCACCCGCCGCGCCCTCAACGCCAGCCCGCTGCAGGTACTGCGGGAAGGCTGAGCCCGCGAGCGGGTTTTGCTATCTTCAGCCCCTTTCGACATCGCGAAGACCATGAGCCGTTATCGACCGCCCCGATCTGCCGGAACGCCCCTGATCACCCCCGAAGGAGAAGCGCGCCTGCGCGCCGAACTGCACGAACTCTGGCATGTACGCCGCCCACAGGTGACCCAGGCAGTCAGCGAGGCCGCCGCCCAGGGCGACCGCTCGGAGAACGCCGAGTACACCTACGGCAAGAAGATGCTGCGGGAAATCGACAGCCGCGTGCGCTTTCTCACCAAGCGGCTGGAGAAACTCAAGGTGATCGGCGAGCGTCCCGCCGACCCGAACAAGGTCTACTTCGGCGCCTGGGTCACCCTGGAGGACGAAGACGGCGAACAGGTACGCTACCGCATCGTCGGCCCCGACGAACTGGACCTGAAACAGAGCCTGATCAGCATCGACGCGCCCCTCGCCCGCGCACTGGTCGGCAAGGCGCTGGATGCCGAAGTCCGGGTGCCGACGCCCACCGGGGAGAGGACCTGGTACCTGGTCGCGATCGACTACCCTTGAGCCGACGGCAATGAGGGAATGTCATGAGCATCAAGAGCCTGCGCCTGTTCTTCGGCCTGCCCCTGCCGCACCGGCAGGCGGCGGCGATCGACGTCTGGCGCAACGGGCTGACGCTCGGCGGCCGCCCCGTCGACAAGCGCAACCTGCACCTGACCCTGGTGTTTCTCGGCAGCCAGCCCGTCGAGCGCCTGGACGAACTGCAACGGCTGGCCGGCCAGATACGGGGAAAGGGCTTCGAGCTGAAGCTCGACCGTCTGGAAGTCGGCCGACATGGCCTCGTCTCCCTGGGCTCCAGCCAGCCGCCGGAAGCGCTGATACGGCTGGCCGGCGAGCTGCACGACAGTCTGCGTGCCGCCGGCTACACCCTTGAGGAGCGCGCTTTCTGGCCGCATCTCACCCTGGCTCGGCAGTGCCGGACGCATCCGGTCCTCGACGGCCGTCCGGACTTCGCCTGGACGGCCGAGCGCTTCGTGCTCTTCCATTCGACGAGCGACGAACAAGGCGGCGTCTATTGCCCCCTGTTCCATTGGCCGCTCCCCGTGCCGGACTGAGGGGCGGCCCGTCACTCGTCGTCGCGACTGGCGACCCGCGGTTGCGATTCCAGGGCATTGCGCTCGCGATGGAAGGCGAGGAAATACTTGTTCACGCTGTTCACGTAGTTGACCACGCCCATGCCCACCTGCTCGGCGGCGATGCGTTCGACCTGGAAGAACCACTGGTCGGGGTTCAGCCCGCGCCGTCTCGCCTCGGCCTGCAGCTGCTGCACCCGCTGCGGCCCGATGTTGTACGCCGCCAGGGTGAAGGCCATGCGTTCGCGCTCGTTGAAACGCGGACTGGAGAAGAAGTTCCGGCGCAGCGAAGCCAGGTAGCGGGCGCTGGCCTGGACGTTGTTGTCCAGCAGATGGATGTTGCCCACCCCGACGCTGCGGGCGGCGGCCGGGGTGACCTGCATCAGCCCGGTGGCGCTGCCGGCACCGCGCGCCGCCGGATTCAGGCTCGACTCCTTGAAGGCGACCGCTGCCAGGTTCAGCCAGTCGAGGTCGTTGCGCTCGGCATGCTGCTGCAGGACCGGGCGAACCCTCTCGAGGCGCCTGAGTTCGTTCCCGCCCAGGGGATTGTGCACCTTGTAGAGACGCCGGTAGACGCGCTGGAAGACCGCATCCTGATCGGCCGGGCTGCGGTAGTCCTTGAGGAACTGGTCGACGCTGGCGCGCAACATGCCGGCATCGCGGCGGACGAACCAGCTCAGATCCTCGTCGCGGGAGAAGACCACTTCGGACTCCACCTGCAGCTGGGGCAGCACCTTGGCCCAACGCTGGGCGATCGGCAGCTCCACCGCGGTCAGGGAATAGATGCCGGCCTGCACCATTTCCAGCACATCCTCCACCGCCAGGCTGGGATCGACCCACTCGATGACGATCGGCCGCAGGTTGCGCGCGGCCAGCTGCTCGTTGACCTTGTGCACGGCGTCGCCGACGGCGCTGCCGGCCGGCAGCACCAGGGTCTTGCCGGCCAGTTGGTCGAGCCGCCGGTAGCGGCGCGCGCCCTGGCGGCCGACCAGGACCAGCGGCACCTGGCTCATGATCGGCGCGCTGGGGCTGACATCGCCGTGACCGCGCAGATGAAGCAGCTCGCCGGGGGCGACCAGATCGCCCTCGCCACGCTGCAGGGCGGCGATCAACTGGTCCTTGGCCTTGGGGATGATCTCCAGGCGGAGGCTGCGGCCGTCCTTGGCGATGCGGTTGAGGTAGTGCTCGAAGGCACGCAGACGCAGGTATTCGACACCGATGGGCTGTCCATTCACCTCGCCCGAGCTGTTCCGGCTCTGATTCACCAGCACCCGCAGCACGCCACTGCTGCGCACCTGTGGTAGGTCGCGGGCCTCTCCCGGCCTCTGCCAAGCTTCCGGCGGCCCGGCCAGACGCGCTGTCGCCGGAAGTGGCAACAGGCTCAGCAGGCAGACCAACAGGAGCAATCTTCTTCTTGTTGTTATTGGCATCCGGCCTCCAGAAATCAGCATTTAGCGAACAAATGAACGCAGTAAGAACTCCCGTATCTGGAGCAAGTTCCCCAGGGCATGAACCGTCAAGACTCTCACAGCACGCCGCCCAGGGCCAGACCGGTTCGTCCACTGGCCGTCAAGCTACTGATTTGCCAAACCTTTTAATTTCATCGAATAGGCTCTGCTATGCTCCCCGCGTTCATTTTCGAGGTATTGCCATGCAACTCGTCGACATCGGCGTCAACCTGACCCATTCCAGCTTCGACCGCGACCGCGAAGCCCTGCTGGCCCGGGCCTACCAGGCCGGGGTCTGCCAGCTGGTGCTGACCGGCACTAGCGTGGCGGACAGCGAACAGGCCCTGGCGCTCTGCCGGCAACTGGACGAGACTGGCGAGCGCCTGTTCGCCACCGCCGGCGTCCATCCCCACGATGCCGGCGAGTGGACGCCCGACAGCGCCCGCCAGTTGCGCGAGCTGCTGAAAGACGAGCGGGTCCGCGCCGTCGGCGAGTGCGGCCTGGACTTCAACCGCGACCTGTGCCCGCGGCCACGACAGGAAAAGACCCTGGAAGAGCAGCTGGTGCTGGCCATCGAACTCGGCAAGCCGGTATTCCTCCATGAGCGCGATGCCAGCCAGCGCCTGGCTGAGATGCTGCGCCACTACCGTGACAGCCTGGCGGCGGCCGTGGTGCACTGCTTCACTGGCGACAAACAGTCCCTCTTCGCCTATCTCGACCTGGACCTGCACATCGGCATCACCGGCTGGATCTGCGACGAGCGCCGCGGCACCCACCTGCACCCGCTGGTGCGGGAAATTCCCGCCGGCCGGCTGATGCTGGAAAGCGACGCCCCCTACCTGCTGCCGCGGACCCTGCGCCCCAAACCCAAAAGCGGGCACAACGAACCGGCCTTCCTGCCCGAAGTGCTGCGCGAGGTCGCCCGCCATCGCAACGAATCCGAAGGGGCGCTGGCCGAACACAGCACGGCCTGCGCCCGGCGCTTCTTCGCGCTGCCGGAACTCGCCGACCGCTGAACGGAAGGACGCTGCGGGCCTGCTCCGCTCGTCCAGTCCCGGGCGAAACGCCGGCCAGGAACCTAGACTTTCCCTCATCGCCTGGAGGATGAGGGTCATGGGTAAGCGCACAACGGAATATTTCCACCACTACGAAGACTGCCACCACAACCGGACCAACCTGGCCCTGCACATGCTGGCCCTGCCGCTGTTCGTCGTGGCGTGCCTGGTGCTGGCAAGCGCGCTGCTGAGCCTGAACCTGCTGGCGCTGATGCTCGGCGGACTCGGCCTGTCCGCCGCCCTCGCCCTGCTCGCCCAGGGCCACCGCTTCGAGGCGGGCTCCGACCCCCGCCATCCGGAGAACTCCCTGCCCCATCTGTTGGTCGAGCAGTTCCTGACCTTCCCCTGGTTCGTCCTGAGCGGCGCCTGGCGGCGGGCCTGGAAGGCCTGTCGGCGTAACTGAGCCGGGCGGCGAGCGCCCTCAGTCAGTCGAAATATTCGCCCAGGGGCAGCAATACCTGATCGGCCTGCTGCGCGGTCGAATCCAGCTCCTCGCGCCAGCGGTCGACCAAGGGCTGCAGGTCGGCCTCCCGCTCCGCCCGCGACAGCCACTGCAGGCGGTCGTGCCAGTCGCCGAGTGCCGACTGCGCGGCCTTCAGCAGCTCCGGCTCGGCGCCGGAAAAATCGACCAGATCGGGATAGGCCTCGGCCCCGTAGCGCACCCGCTTGATCAGCAGCCGCAGCCGGTGGCGGTCGTGGGTCGGATCGCGCAGCGCCTCGCCCAGACGCCGGCCTTGGCGCGCCTGACGCTTGAGAATGCGCTTGGCCAGCCCGCGCAGGGCCCCGTCGCGCCCGGCCTGGCGCCAGAGCGACGGCCAAAGGGTCAGGGTGCCGCACAACTGCCGCCACTCGGGGCTGGCCAGCAAGCCGTCGCGCCCGACCTCCAGCTGCTCCCGGCGCGAGCCGATCCGGTCGGGCCGGACGGACTCCAGCTCCTGCAGCAGCACCTCGTCGTCGCGCAGCGGCGTGCTCAGGCGCCCCACTGCTGCGGCCGCCTCATCCAGGGGATCGACGCCGGGCAGACCGCGCAACGGGCGCAGCAGGCTGCGCAGCCGGCGCAAGGCGACGCGCAGATCGTGCAACGCCTCGCCATCGCTGCGGGCGGCCAAACGGGTGGCACAGGCCTGCAGCGCAACGTCCAGTCGCATAACCCGCTCCTGCAACCGATCGGCGATCATCCATCACCTCCCTCGAAACAGGCGCCCTGGGATGAACGGCGCGCCGGACATGCAGTTGCAGCGTAGTACGGATCAGCCGCTGCCGGCGCGCCAGGGCAACGTCCGGCGCAGACGCCGCAGGGCCCGCGCCAGTTCGCCCGGCGCCCCTTCCCGTCCGGCATAGCGCTGCGCCTCGAAGAGCACGACGAAGGCCCAAATCGCCCCGGCCTGCGCGGGCAACTGTCGCGCCGCCCGCTCGGCGAAGGCCCGCGGCCCCTCGCCCGGCCCGCGCTGCAGGCCGTGACGTGCCAGCAAGCGCTCGAAACGCCGGAACAGCCGCTGCTGCGCGTCGCCCTCGCGCCGCCAGGGCTTGAACAGCCAGAGCGCGACCACCGCCCACATCGCGGCGACGGAGGCGACGGCGGCCACCCCCAGCAGACGCAGGTCGACGCTGCCGAACCAGTTGCGCAGGGTCTGCAGCTGCTGTTCGCCCTGATAGCCGAGCACCCAGCGCTGCCAGCCGTAGTTCAGGTTGTCCCAGGACAGCCGCAGCCGATTGAGCCAGCCGATGTCGCGATAACGTGCCAGGGACAACGGCGCCTCCTCGAGGAAGCCCTGCTCCTCGCCGAGCGCCTGCTGCAGCCCCCGCTCGATGCGCTCGGGCGCCACCTGGAAGGTCGGATCGACGGTGCTCCAGCCCTGCTGCGGCTGCCAGTACTCGACCCAGGCATGGGCGTCGAACTGGTGCACCAGCAGGTAGTTGCCGGCCGGGTTGAACTCGCCGCCCTGGTAGCCGGTGACCACCCGCGCGGGAATCCCGGCGGCGCGCAGCACGAAGGTCATCGCACTGGAGAAATGCTCGCAGAAGCCTTGGCGGCTGGCGAAGAGGAACTCGTCGATGCTGTCGCGCCCCAGCAGCGGCGGTTTCAGGGTGTAGTGGAAAGGTTCGCGGTTGAAGTGATCGAGCAGCGCCTGCACCAGCGCCTCCGGCTGCGGATGGCGACGACGCAGCTCGGCGGCCCAGGCACGGCTCTGCGGATTGCCCCGCTCCGGCAGTTGCAGGGCACGCCGAAGCGCACTGGCGGAACCCTCCGGCTCGCGCAGGGCGTCCGGCCAGGAGACCACCCGGTAGAGCAATGGCTGGGTCACCGGGCGGCGCTGCTGGAGACGGAAATCGTCCATCAGGCGGGCGTCGTCGGGAGCGCTGCCGGCGACATCCAGGCTGTACAGCCAGGGCTGGTTGCTCGGTTGCATGACGATGCTGTAGGCGAGCGGCTCGCCGCGCTTCTCCCAGGCCGGCGGCTCGAGTTGCTGCGCACCCGAGGCCTGCGACCAGCGCCGCCCGTCGAAATGCTCCAGGGTCAGCGCCCGCCAGTAGAGCCGGCTGCGCTCCGGCAGCGGTCCCTCGAAACCGACCCGGAAGGCCAGCTCGCCGGACTGGCCGAGTTCGGCGATGTCGCCGGGCGTCATGCTGTCGGACAGACCGGTCACGCCCCGCTCGCGGGGGCCGGGCAGGGTCCATAGCGGTTCGAAGCGCGGAAAGAACAGAAACAGCAACAGCATCAGCGGCGCCGCCTGCAACAGCAGGCCGCCGGCCAGGCGCAGGGTGGCCCAGGGGTTGGCCGCCAGGGCGCTCTGCTGCAGGCCGATCAGCGCCGCCAGCAGGGCGGCGAGCGGCAGCAGGTAGTACAGCGCAGCGAGAATGCCGTCCTCGAACAGGCAGGCGGTGGCCAGGGCGAAGAAGCCGAGGAAGATCACCACCAGCGCATCGCGCCGGCTGCGCACCTCCACCAGCTTGAGGACGAAGGCGGCGATCAGCAGCACCACCCCGGCCTCCAGACCGACCGGCCCACCGCGGGAGAGATACACGCCAAGCCCGGTGCCGAGCATCAGCGCGGCCTTGACCCGGCCGTTGGGATAGGGCGCGCGCATGCGAAAGATCTGGACACGCCAGCCGGCGCAGCCGAGCCAGAGACCGACGATCCACGCCGGCAGATGGCCCAGGTGCGGCAGGATCACCAGCAGTTGGGCGATCAGCAGCCAGGTCAGGCCGACGCGCGGGATCGGCTGCAGCGCCGCGCCGGACTGCGCCGCCGTCATGGCGCCTCCCCGTACAGCGCCAAGGCGCGCAGACAGGCCTCGCGGTGCGCCTCGCCGCTGTCCGGGCCGAGCCGCCGGCCGGGCAGTTGCAGGACGAACGGCCGCTGGTGGACGGACAGCTCGAGCACCCAGTGACAGAGCAGCGACAGGCGGCTTTCGCCGTCGCCCGCCAGCGCACTGAAATCCAGACATAGCTCGCTGCCCTCCAGCGCGGCGAAATCCTTGACCAACAGCCCCCGGCCGCGGGAATAGGCCTTCCAGTCCAGGCGCCGTTTCGAATCGCCGGGCCGGTAGGCGCGCAGCCCCTGGTAGTCGTCCACCCCCTCGCCCCGAGCTCGCCGCCCCTCCTCCTCGGCCTCCTCCAGCGCACCGGCGGAAAGCGGCAGATCGCCGGGGAGCGGCTGCGGATAGACCAGCGCCCGCTGCTCCGGGGCGATCCAGCTCCAGGCCACCATCAGCCCCAGCGGAAAGCGGCTCTCGACCCGCAGGCGCGGCGCCGGCAGCCAGCCGCGTCGCGGTGCGGGCAGGCCCAGCTCCACCGTGACGGAGCCCCCGGCAGGCAGGTCGTGGAGCTGCGGCGCGCCGCTCGACCAGCCCAACGCCAGCGCCTGATAGGCGCGGCCGTCGCTGTCCAGGCGGATCGGAAAGCGCGCCTGCTCGCCGGCGAACACCGCCGCCGGCGCCCCGGCCTGGAGGCGCAATCCGGCCAGGTTGCGATAGGTGTGCAGGACGCCGACCAGAAACACCGCGCCGAGCAGGAAGGTCAGCGCGTAGGCCAGACTGTTGCGGTAGTTGATCGCCGCCAGCAGCATCAGCAGCAGGGCCACACCGAAGGCCGCACCGACGCGACTGGGAACGATGAAGATGCAGCCGCGGTCGAGCCGCGCGCCACCCGCGGCGCCGACGATCCGCCCCGGCCAGCGGGTGCGGACGCTTTTCAGGGATTCGGCCAGCATCAGACTGCCGCCACCTCGCGCAGCAGCCACTGCACCAGCGTGCCGCCGCCGTGCCCCGCCGGATCGGCCCGCTCGCGCAGGCGGTGGCCGGCCACCGCCGGCAGCACCGCCTGCACGTCCTCCGGGATCACGTAGTCGCGCCCGGCGAGGAAGGCCCAGGCCCGGGACGCCGCCAGCAGCGCCTGGCTGCCCCGCGGCGACAGCCCCCAGGCGAACTGCGGCTGGCTGCGGGTAGCCTCGACCAGCCGCAGCACATAGTCGACCAGCGCATCGCTGACCCGCACCTGCGGGATCTCCGCCTGGATCTCCGCCAGCAGGGCATGGTCGAGGATCGGCGCAAGCTCCGGCAGCCGCTGGCGCCCCGAGCCGCCCATCAGCAGCGCCCGCTCCGCGGCCCGCGCCGGGTAGCCAAGCGACAGGCGCATGAGGAAGCGGTCCAGTTGCGACTCCGGCAGGGCGAAGGTGCCGCCCTGGCTGACCGGGTTCTGGGTGGCGATCACGAAGAACGGCGCGGGCAGCGGCCGGGTCGCGCCCTCGATGGTCACCTGGCCTTCCTCCATCGCCTCGAGCAGCGCGCTCTGGCTCTTCGGGGTGGCCCGATTGATCTCGTCGGCCAGGATCAGCTCGGCAAAGATCGGTCCCGGATGAAAGACGAACTGTCCGCTTTCCCGGTCGAACACCGAAGTACCGAGGATGTCGCCGGGCAACAGGTCGGCGGTGAACTGGATGCGCTGGAACCCCAACCCCAGCACCCTCGCCAGCGCATGGCTGAGGGTCGTCTTGCCCATGCCGGGCAGATCCTCGAGCAACAGATGGCCGCGCGCCAGCAGACAGGTCAGGGCCAGACGCACCTGCAACTCCTTGCCCAGCAACACCCGGTCGATACCCTGCAAACAGCTTTCCAGTCGCGTGCGCATGCCTGACTCCTCGATTGCGAAAGCCCGATGCTACCGGCCTCCCCCGCGAGGGCAAGGCTGCCGGCGCGCGCAGCGGCAGAAATGTGACGCAGCCCCTGGACTGGGTCGGGTTGATCGGGAAATCAACGGCTTGCAATAGACGCTAGACCGGCAAAGCCCCCAACGCCCGGACCATCTGCCGCAACAGCGGAGCCTCGCCGGCCAGCCTCACGCGCAAGCCATCGATCTCCCGACGCGGCGGATAATGCTTGCGCAGGGCATCGAAGGCGGTGCGCCGGGTCTGTTCGTCGCCTCCCAGGCTGCGGCGGAAATCGGCGTCGTCGCGGCGCGGGTCGTACACCGCCCGGCACAGCATCGCCAGCGTCCAGGCAGGATCGGCGCCGCCATCGAGCCCCAGCTCGTAGAGCCAGGGCGGCGGCAGCAGCTCGTCCAGCTGCACGCTCGGCGGCACGCCCAGGTGCTCGCAGAAGGCCCGGTAGACCTGCGCCGTGCCGCGCCACTTGCCGTCCAGGCTATGCCCGGCGATGTGCGGCGTGGCGATATGGCAGAGCCCGGCCAGGGCGACATCCACCTGTGGCTCGCCCTCCCAGACGTCCAGCACCGCCTGCAGGTCGCTACGCTCGCCGAGCGTCTCGCGCAGCGCCCGGTTGTCGACCACCGCGCCGCGACTGGCATTGATCAGCCAGCTACCCGGCCGCAACCGCGCCAGCCGCTCGCGGCCGAGCAGGTGCCAGGTCGGATGAGCGCCCTCGCGGGTCAGCGGCGTGTGCAGGCTCACCACGTCGCACTCGCCCAGCAGGGTCGGCAGGTCGACGAAATCGCCGCCTTCGGCCGCCTGGCGCAGCGGGTCGCACACCCGCACACGCCAGCCCAACCCGCGCAGCACCTCGACCAGCCGCCCGCCGACCTGGCCGGCACCGACTACCCCGTAGCAGCGGGAAGCCAGCTCGACGCCCTGCCGCTCGGCCAGGCTGAGCAGACTGCCCAGCACGTAATCGACCACCCCGCGGGCGTTGCAACCCGGCGCACTGGCCCAGGCGATGCCGCGCTGGCGAAAATAATCCAGGTCCAGATGGTCCGTGCCGATGGTGCAGGTACCGACGAAACGCACCCGACTGCCTTCCAGCAGGCCGGCATCGACCTGGGTGACCGAACGCACCAGCAGCACCTCGGCATCCTCCAGCGTGGCACGGTCGATGGCGCGCCCGGGCAGCCTTCGGATCTCGCCGAAGGCGGAAAAGAAGGCATCGATCAGGGGAATGTTTTCGTCGGCGAGGATTCGCATGGCAGGCTCCTTTCAAGGAGGCCCATTCTAAAACGCATCGCCAGGCCGAGGGCCAGTCCGGGGTACCGCGCATTTCCCACCGCCACCCCAGGGCGTAGACTACCCCCCGCCTCCCCCACGACGACCGGACATGCCACTCGAACCGCGCCTGCAGCGGCTGCGCCGCGAACTGCGCGCCCTCGTCAGCCTCGCCCTGCCGATCATCGTCGCGCAACTGGCGCATATCGCCATGGGCTTCGTCGACACCCTGATGGCCGGCCGGGTCGGCCCCGCCGACCTTGCCGCGGTCGCCCTCGGCAATTCGCTCTGGGTACCCACCTATCTGCTGACCACCGGCATCCTGCTGGCTACCACGCCCAAGGTCGCGCACCTTCAGGGCGCCGGCCGGCAGCCGGAAATCGGCCCGCTGGTCCGCCAGGCGCTCTGGCTGGCTCTCGCCGCCGGCAGCGGCGGTGCCCTGCTGCTGTGGAACGCCGAACCCGCGCTGCATCTGATGCAGGTCGAGGCCGCCCTGATCGAGCCGACCATGGGCTACCTGCGCGCGGTCGCCTGCGGCATCCCGGCGGTGGCCCTGTACTACGTGCTGCGCTGCTTCAGCGACGGCCTCGGCCATACCCGGCCGAGCATGCTGATCGGCATCGCCGGCCTGCTGCTGAACATTCCGGCCAACTACGTCTTCATCCACGGCAAGTTCGGCCTGCCGGCCATGGGCGGGGTCGGCTGCGGCTGGGCGACCGCCCTGGTGATGATCTTCATGCTGCTGGCCATGCTCGTCTGGACACGGCGGGCGCCGTGCTACCGGCCGAGCCGGCTGTTCGGCCGCTTCGACCGCCCGCAGTGGCCGGTCATCCGCCGCCTGCTGGGGATCGGCCTACCGATCGGCGTGGCGGTGTTCGCCGAGGCGAGCATCTTCTCGGTGATCGCCCTGCTGATCGGCGGCCTCGGCGCCCAGGTGGTCGCCGGTCACCAGATCGCCCTGAACTTCTCCGGCCTGGTGTTCATGATCCCCTACTCCCTAGGCATGGCGGTCACCGTCCGGGTCGGCCATGCCCTGGGCCGCGGCAGCCCCCGCGATGCCCGCTTCAGCGCCGGCGTCGGAATGGCCACCGCGCTGGGCTTCGCCGCCCTGGCGGCCGGCACCATGCTGCTGCTGCGCGAGGGCATCCCGCAGATCTACAGCACCGACCCTACAGTGGTCGCCATCGCCGGTGGCCTGCTCCTCTATTCCGCGCTCTTCCAGTTCTCCGACGCCATCCAGGTGACCGCCGCTGGGGCCCTGCGCGGCTACCAGGACACCCGCGCGATCATGCTGATCACCCTGTTCGCCTACTGGGGCATCGGCCTGCCGGTCGGCTATTGCCTCGGCCTGACCGACTGGCTCGGCGAACCCAGCGGTCCGCGCGGACTCTGGCAGGGCATGGTGATCGGCCTGAGCTGCGCGGCCCTCCTGCTCGGCGCACGCCTGGCCCGCAGCGCGCGTCGGCGCATTCATGTTCCCGGTTCGAGTTGAACCGCTCTTCGCATCCTCCTGCATTGTGTCGCTAACACTTTCCGGGAACGACGGAGTTGCCTTTTCCTCCGCTCGGTAAATGACCGCTTATCGGTTAACGGCTTACCGGAAGAACACGAAAAAAGACCCTGAACTAAACTCTGCCAGTTCCAACGAAATATTCTGCCGTAATTTAGCGAAGTGACATTAAGTTGCCATTAATCGCCAAACAGGAGCAACCACGGCAAGCCTTAAAACATAAACCAATAATCCACGAAGTACCCTGCCGATGTTTGCACAGTGGATTGAACGCCGAGCAAGGGTTCCGGCGATGACAATATTCGAAGAACCGAACGCAGGCCTGAACGGGCAGCGAGCAGGTACCTGCACGTTCAGTGAATGGCGCTCACTCGTCATCAGGATTTCGACGCCAAATCCTGGGGCGGTAGCGTGCCCGGAGACGCCCGATCGGAAAGTCATATATATACAAGCGTAAGCGCCAGCACTATCTCCGCCGGGCCGCCTTTGTAAAGCTCCAATATCCGGCGAGCGGCAAGCTCACGCCAGACATTACATTAACCGACAGCACCCGCAACTGCTTCCGCGGTCATGCTTAATACATCTCTCCGATCAAACTTCTGGATCGATATAAAGTGCTCGAACGGATATTGATCGTCTGCATCGGCAACATATGCCGCAGTCCCTGTGCGCAGACGCTGATGAGCGAAACTCTCTCCCGCGGCAATCCGGGCCTGAAGATCGACTCTGCCGGCCTGGAGGCCCAAGTTGGCCTGCCCATGGAACCCACCGCCCGCGCCGTACTCCTCGAACACCGGCACCGGCCTCCCGAGCACCGGGCCCGCCAGCTCGACGGCACCATGCTGCGCCAAGCCGACCTGGTGCTGGTCATGGAGCGTCGGCATGTCGACGGCATCTACCGGATCGTCCCCGAAGCACGCGGCAAGACCTTCCTGCTCGGCAAGTGGCAGGGCGAGCTGGAAATACGGGACCCGTTCCGCCGGGACAGGCCAGCCTTCGAACAGGCCTATCGACAGATCCGCACGGCCGTCGAGGCATGGGCCGTGCACCTGGGTCACTGACTGCCGGAGCGCCTCCTCCAGGGAAATCCATCATGTACCCCACTTCCGCCACCAGCCAGCAAGAGCACGATGATGCCGGCATCGACCTGCGCAAGCTGCTCGGCGCCCTGCTCGACCACAAATGGCCGATCATCGGCGTGACCGCCCTGTTCTGCCTGGGCGGCGCCCTCTACGGCATGTTCGCCACGCCCATCTATCGCACCACCGCCCTGGTCCAGATCGAGAAGAAGAGCGGCACCGTCCCCGGACTGGAGATGGGCGGCGACCTCAACGCCCAGGCCTCCAGCGCCAGAACGGAAATCGAACTGCTGCGCTCGCGCAGCGTGATCGGCCAGGCGGTCGACAACCTGCACCTCGATATCCAGGTCACCCCCCAGCGCTTTCCGTTGATCGGCGACTACCTCGCCCGTCGCCATCGTGGCCCGGGCCTGGCGGAGCCCTTCCTCGGCCTGGAGGAATACGCCTGGGGCGGCGAGAAGATCGACGTCTTCCGCTTCGACGTCGACCCGCAGTGGGCGGGCAAGCGCCTGGTGCTGACGGCCGCAGACAACGGCGCCTTCAACCTGCAGGACGGCGAGGGCAAACCGCTGCTCCAAGGCCGGGTCGGCGAAACCCTCGACCAGCAGGGCATCCGCCTGCAGCTTCGTGAACTGCAAGCGCGGCCGGGCACCCGCTTCACCCTGAGCAAGGGAAGTCGGCTGAGCACCATCCGCACTTACCGGGGGGCGCTGCAGCTCACCGAAGTGGGTCAGGATACCGGCCTGATCACCGTGGCCATGGAGCATCCCGACCCCCAGCATGCCAGCCGGGTGGTGGACGAGATCAGCCGCCTGTTCGTCCGCCAGAACGTCGAGCGCATGTCCGCCGAGGCCGATGGCAGCCTGCAGTTCCTCCGCACCCAGCTGCCGGAGGTGCGCCGCGACCTGGACCAGGCCGAAGACGCGCTGAACGACTACCGCAAGCGCCACGGCTCCGTCGACATCGGCATGGAAACCAGCACCGTGCTCAACCAGGCCGTGGGCCTGGAAACCCGCATCTCCGAGCTGAAGATGCAGCAGGCCGAACTCGACCGCCGGTTCACCCGCGAGCATCCGGCCTACAAGGCCCTGTTGATGCAGATCCAGGGCCTGACCCAGCGCAAGAACGAGATTGCCAGGCGGGTGCAGGGCCTGCCGGAAACCCAGCAGGAACTCCTGCGGCTGTCGCGGGATGTCCAGGTCAGCACCGCGATCTACACCCAGCTGCTGAACAGGGCCCAGGAACTCGACCTGGTCCGCGCCGGCACCGTCGGCAATGTGCGCATCGTCGACCAGGCGGTCACCGACGGCGGACCGGTCGCTCCGGACAAGACCCTCATCCTGCTGGTCGCCACGCTGGTCGGAGCGCTGCTGGCGATCGGCGTCGTGCTGCTGCGCAAGTTGCTCAACCCGAGTCTCGAGACCCCGGAGGCCATCGAGCAGCTGGGCCTGCCGGTCTACGCGGCGGTGCCCTTCAGCGAACGCCAGGCGCACTTCAAGCCTCGGCGCCGCCGGACAGCCGGCAGCCCTGTCCAGGTCTCCCCGCTGCTCGCCCTTAGCCAGCCGCACGATCCGGCGGTGGAAGCCCTGCGCAGCCTGCGGACCAGCCTGCACTTCATCATGCTCGGCGCGCAGGACAACCGCCTGGCCATCTCCGGCCCCGGCCCGCAGGCGGGCAAGAGCTTCGTCTGCGCCAACCTGGCCGCCGTCGTCGCCCAGACCGGCAAGCGCGTGCTGCTGGTCGACGTGGACATGCGCAAGGGCCAGTTGCACAGGCTGCTGGGCATGGAAGAGGCCGGCACCGGACTGTCCGACCTGTTGGCCGGGCGCTGCGACTTCGCCGACGTGGTCCGCCCGACCCCGATCGAGGGCCTGTTCCTGCTGCCGCGGGGACAGATTCCGCCGAATCCCTCCGAACTGCTGATGCATCCCAACTTCACCGCCGTCCTCGAACAGGCCAGCGCGAGCCACGATCTGGTCATTCTCGACACGCCGCCCCTGCTGGCCGTCACCGATGCCGCCATCGTCGGCCGGCAGGCGGCCACCACCCTGATCGTGGCCCGCTTCGGCCTGAGCTCCGCCCGCGAGATCGAGCTGACCGTCAGGCGCTTCGCGCAGAACGGTATCGAGATCAAGGGGGCCATCCTCAACGGCCTGGAAAAACGCGCCGCCACCTATGGGTACGGCCACACCGCCTACTACCACTACGAGTACAAGTCGGACAACGCCTGAGCACAGCCGTCCGCTCGAGCCGGCATCGGATGCCTTCCTTCCCCAGCCGATCGTTACGGAAATCGCCATGCACAACCTGGAAGACCTGAAGCTCGCCATCATCGGACTCGGCTACGTCGGCCTGCCGCTCGCGGTCGAATTCGGCAAGCGCCGGCCAGTGGTGGGCTTCGACATCGACCGCGCGCGCATCGCTGCCCTCGAGGCCGGGCACGACCGGACCCTGGAGGTCGGCGACAAGGAGCTGAAGGAGGCCGGCCAGCTCCGCTACAGCGCCGACATCGCCAGCCTGGCCGAGTGCAATTTCTACATCGTCACCGTGCCGACGCCGATCGACGCCCACAAGAAGCCCGACCTGACGCCGCTGATCCACGCCTCGGAAACCATCGGGCAGGTATTGAAGCCGGGCGACATCGTCGTCTACGAGTCCACCGTCTATCCCGGCGCCACCGAGGAAGGCTGCGTCCCCGTGCTGGAAAGGGTCTCCGGCCTGGTCTTCAACCGGGACTTCTACGCCGGCTACAGCCCCGAACGGATCAACCCCGGCGACAAGGAACACCGCATCGCCGGCATCCAGAAGATCACCTCCGGCTCCACCCCCGAGGTGGCCGAGCTGATCGACGCGCTGTACCGGGAAATCATCGCCGCCGGCACCCACAAGGCCGGCAGCATCCGGATCGCCGAAGCCGCCAAGGTCATCGAGAACACCCAGCGCGACCTCAACATCGCCCTGATCAACGAACTGGCGGTGATCTTCAACCGCATGGGCATCGACACCGAGGCGGTGCTCCAGGCGGCCGGCACAAAATGGAACTTCCTGCCGTTCCGCCCCGGCCTGGTCGGCGGCCACTGCATCGGCGTCGACCCCTACTACCTGACCCACAAGGCCGAAGCCATCGGCTACCACCCGGAGATCATCCTCGCCGGCCGGCGCCTGAACGACGGCATGGGCAGCTACGTGGTGTCCCAGCTGATCAAGGCCATGCTCAAGCGGCGCATCCAGATCGACGGTGCCCGCACCCTGGTCATGGGCCTGACCTTCAAGGAAAACTGCCCGGACCTGCGCAACACCCGCGTCGTCGACATCGTCCGGGAGCTGCGCCAGTACAACATCTCGGTCGACGTCTACGACCCCTGGGCCAGCATCGAGGAAGCCGAGCAGGAATACGCCATCACGCCGCTGGCCGAACCCCAGGTCAACGCCTACGACAGCATCATCCTCGCCGTCGCCCACAACGAATTCCGCATCATGGGCGCGGCGAACATCCGCCGGCTCGGCAAACCCGACCACGTCCTCTACGACCTGAAGTACCTGCTCAAACCCGACGAAGCGGACCTGCGCCTATGACACGCTACCAACGCCTGCTCCTCGACCTGCCGCAAACGCCCGGCACCTGGCTGATCACCGGCGTCGCCGGCTTCATCGGCTCCAACCTGCTGGAAACCCTGCTCGAACTCGACCAGCGGGTGGTGGGCCTGGACAACTTCGCCACCGGCCAGCCGCGCAACCTGGAAGAAGTCCGCCGGCAGGTTTCTCCCGAACGGTGGGCCAGGTTCCAGTTCATCCGCGGCGACATCCGCCACCTGCACGACTGCCGCCAGGCTCTGATCTTCGTGCCGGTCGCAACGGGAGGCCCGCCTCGTCCGGTCGAGCACGTCCTCCACCAGGCGGCCCTCGGCTCGGTGCCGCGCTCGCTGGAAGACCCCATCACCACCAACGCCAGCAATGTCGACGGCTTCCTCAACATGCTGGTGGCCGCCCGCGACGCCGGAGTCGAGAGCTTCACCTACGCCGCCAGCAGCTCCACCTACGGCGACCACCCCGGCCTGCCCAAGGTCGAGGAGCAGATCGGCAGACCGCTCTCCCCCTACGCCGTGACCAAGTACATCAACGAGCTGTACGCCGACACCTTCGCCCGCAGCTACGGCCTGCACAGCATCGGCCTGCGCTACTTCAACGTCTTCGGCAGGCGCCAGGACCCGGAAGGCGCCTATGCCGCGGTGATCCCGAAATGGACCGCAGCGATGCTCCGCGGCGAAGAGGTGTTCATCAACGGCGACGGCAGCACCAGCCGCGACTTCTGCTACGTCGACAACGCCGTGCAGGCCAACCTACTCGCCGCCTGCGCCAGCGCCGAGGCGCGCAACCAGGTCTACAACATCGCCGTCGGCGAGCGCACCAGCCTCGACCGGCTGTTCCACACGCTCAGGCAGAACCTGGCGAAAAACGGCGTGCGCTACAACCAGGCCCCGCGCTACCGCGACTTCCGCTCCGGCGACGTGCACCACTCGCAGGCGGACATAGGCAAGGCGCAGCGCCTTCTGGGCTACGCTCCACAATACGATTTGCAGGCCGGCCTCGCCCGGGCCATGTCCTGGTACATCGCCCAAAACCTGGCTCCGGCACCCACCTCATCCCGGCCACATACGCAACTTGCCGCGCGATGACGGGTGGATGCCACCCACCCGCCACCGACCATCGAAGCGAGCCCTTGCCCATGCGCGATACCGTCCCGTCGCTGCGCCATATCCTCGAACGCCTCTATGCCCACCTGTCCAAGCGCCGGCGTCTCCAACTGCTCGGCCTGATCCTGCTCATGCTCATCGGCATTCTGGCCGAACTGGCGACCTTCAGCGCCGTGCTTCCCTTCATCGCGCTGCTGGCCGACCCGGAGAAGGCACAGGACTATCCGTTGCTGCAACAGTTGTTCAATCTGCTCGGCTGGCGCCACGAGAACATCCTGCTCCCCGCCACCCTGCTGTTCGGATCGATGGCGGTGGTCGCCGCATTCATCCGCATCACCCTGACTTGGGCCAGCAACAAGACCACCCACGGCATCGGTTTCGACCTGGGCGTCGAGGTCTACCGGCGCACCCTGATGCAGCCCTACCGCTACCATGTGGCGCGCAATACCAGCCAGATCATCGCCGGCATGGGCAAGGTCCAGAGCGTGGTCGGCGGCCTGCTCATGCCGCTGATCAACGCCATGATCGCCAGCCTCATGGCGCTGGCCATATTTACCGCCCTGATCCTGATCGACCCGGTGGTCGCCCTCGCCGCCGGCCTGCTGTTCGCCCTGCAGTACCTGCTGGTCAGCCTGGGTACCCGGCGCAAGCTGCGAAAAAACAGCCGGATCATCTCCCAGGCGCACAATGTCCGCCTGCAAGCCATCCAGGAAGGCCTCGGCGGCATCCGCGACATCCTGATCGACGGCTCCCAGGCGCTCTATGTCAAACGCTTTCGCAAGGTCGACGCCGACCTGCGCAAAGCGCAGGTGACCAACGCCTTTCTCGGTGGAGCCCCCCGCTACCTGATCGAAGCCGTCGGCATGCTCTCCCTCGCCATGCTGGCCTACGGGCTCAGCCAGCGCGCGGGCGGTCTGGCCGCCGCCCTGCCGGTACTGGGTGCCCTGGCGATCGGCGCGCAGCGCCTGCTGCCGCAGATGCAGCAGCTCTATAACTGCTGGGCGACCATCATGGGCAGCCGGGGCAACATCGAGGATGTGATGGACCTGCTCGCACAACCCATTCCGGCCGAGTACCTGAAACGGGAAGCGCCACGACCGATACCCTTCGCACGGAGCATCGAGCTGCGGGACATCTGCTTTCGCTATGCCCCCGAAGGTCCCGACGTGCTCCGGCATCTGAATCTGGAAATCGCCAAGGGCAGCCGCGTCGGCTTCGTCGGCAAGACCGGCAGCGGCAAGAGCACCACCCTGGACCTGCTCATGGGCTTGCTGGAACCCATCGGCGGCCAGATCCTCATCGACGGCGTCGCCCTGACCCCGGCCAACCGGCGCGACTGGCAGGCCCACATCGCCCATGTGCCGCAGAGCATCTACCTGGCCGACACCTCGATCGCCGAGAACATCGCCTTCGGCGTCGAACGGCGCGACCTGGACTGGAACCGCCTGCGCGAGGCGGCCCGCCAGGCGCATATCGCCGAGTTCGTCGAAGGCCTGGCCGAGCAGTACGACACCCCGATCGGCGAGCGCGGCGTGCGCCTGTCCGGCGGCCAGCGCCAGCGCATCGGCATCGCCCGCGCGCTCTACAAGCAGGCCGACGTGCTGATCTTCGACGAAGCCACCAGCGCCCTGGACCACGGCACCGAAAGCGCCGTGATGGAAGCCATCCGCAGCCTGGGGCCAGAGCTCACCGTACTCATCATCGCCCACCGCACCTCGACGCTGGGCGGTTGCGACTGCATCTACGAACTTGCCGGTGGCCTCCTGCTGCGCACGGAAAACCACGAGCAGGTTCTTTGCCGCCGGCCGATCGGCAGCTCCTGACATTGCAAGGCTTTTGAGACTCGCCCTGCCCTCGAGAGAATCACCCCGTGCGAGGCAAGTATCCCTATGAACTTCATCTCCTATGCCAACCTCGCCGAAGACATCAGAAAGAACATTCACAAGTTGCACGACAGGGAAATTGACCTAGTAGTCGGTATACCCAGAAGCGGCATGATCCCCGCCTACATGATCTCCCTGTACTTGAATGTGAACTGCCTTGACCTTGCCTCGTTCTGCAGGAATGAAAAACCTGCCCATGGTCGAACGAGAAGAACCGCCAATACCCTGACCAATGCCTGGGATGCGAAGAAAATCCTACTGGTGGACGACAGCATCATCTCGGGCATATCCATGCGGTCAGCCGTCGAGCAACTGCCGGGCGCGTTCATGGGAAAACTCCTCAAAATGGCTGTCTACTCCGCCTCGGCAAAACCCGCAGAGATTGACATTTACTTTGAATACGTAGCGTGCCCGCGGATTTTCGAGTGGAATATTTATCACCACCGCATACTGTCTCGCTCATGCATTGACATAGATGGCGTCCTCTGCACACCCCCAATAAAAGACCAGAACGAAGACGATGAAAAATACACGAACCTTCTGACAAACGCCAAGCCGCTGAACCTGCCGTCGCACAAGATCCACTCACTGATCAGCAGCCGACCGGAAAAGTACAGAAAAGAAACCGAGATCTGGCTAAGAGCGCACAACATCAAATACGAACACTTGATCATGCGGGATTTGCCAGACAGCAAATATTGCCATCCCAGAACGCACGCTATGCACAAGGCCGAGTACTACAGCACTTCCAGACTGGACTTGTTCCTAGAAAGCGACCCCGGCCAGGCGCTCGAAATAGCAAAAGCAACAGGCAAGCCAGTATTTTGCGCCACCGACAACAGACTCTATCAGTCCGGCGCATTGCAATCTATTTATACGACCCCATCCCTCTGGGTCTTTCGAAACATATACAAAAAATTGACGCAATCACTGTCCCTGCCGGCCAGAAGACACTGAAAAACTCTTGACCATCTGAATGCGAATCGATCGATTCAGATCGCATGACTACAAGCTCCGCCCAAGATCAACATATGAAATACGTACGATAGAAAAATGCCAAGCATCAAAGGTTTGCTCAGGGAAGCTCTTCCTCTCAAGATTCTCGTCCTCCACAGAAAAGCCCAAAAACTTTTGGATCTGACCCTTCCCGAACCGATCTTCTATCAGCGGCGATATTTCATACTCCATGGAAAATTTTGCAACTTCAAAGAGCCGAGGTGCTTTTCCGAGAAAATCTTCCACAGGATGCGCTACCCATCCCCCATATTTTCCGTCCTGGCCGACAAGGTTCGCGTCCGCGGCTACATAGAAAAAAACGTAGGCAGCCAATACCTGATCCCCAACTATCTTGTCTGCGAACGAGTAACGGCGAAAACCCTCGAAACGCTTCCTGATAGTTTTGTAATGAAAGCCAATCATAGCTCCGGACAAATCAAGATCGTCACCGAAAAGCACAAAGAAGACTTTGCGGCATTGGCCAGAACAGCCAATGACTGGCTAAAGAAGGATTTTTCCAGACTGGCCCGGGAAAAACACTACGCCAGCATCCGCCCCAAAATAATCTTCGAAAAGGCCTTGCTCTCCAATGGCGAACCGCCAGACGATTACAAGTTCAATGTATTCAATGGTGCCCCCGGCACTCCACCCTATATTTTCATACAAGTCATGCAAGGTCGCTTCAAAAAAATAACGCAAAACCTGTTTCTCGAAGACTGGTCCATTGCTCCTTTCAGTCGCGTTGAAAAAAAAACCAGCCAAGACCAGCGCCTGCTCACCCCTCCCAAAGAGCTGCCGGAAATGCTCAGCATCGCCAAACGACTTGCGGCTCCCTTTGGCTATCTGCGGGTTGACTTCTATTTGTACGATAGAAAAATATATATCGGCGAACTAACCATCACCCCAGGCGGAGGAGGTTATAGACTCAGCCCTCCCGAATGGGATCTGATATTGGGCCGGAAATTCGGCTGGCCCGAGAAACCGCCGCCAGCCTGAGCTGGTTGAGCCTCTAAAACTGCCGCAACCGAATATCCGCACAACCGTGGATATTCACTGTCTGATCCAGCAAAAACAGAGTGATTCTTCGTGAAAATTTCAATTGCCATCGCCACCTACAATGGTGCTCGATACCTGCCGGAACAACTGGACAGTTTTCTTCGGCAGAAAAAACCACCTCACGAAGTGGTAATATGTGACGACGACTCCAGCGATTCGACCATGGCGATTCTCCAGAGCTTTCAAAAAGACGCCCCGTTCGAGGTAAGAATCGAGCAAAACCCGATCCGACTCGGATACAAGAAAAACTTTGAAAAGGCAATTTCACTTTGCACGGGCGACATCATCTTCCTGAGCGACCAGGACGACTACTGGTTCGATACGAAAATCCTGGAAATGACCAGAGCACTCCTGGCCCGGCCAAATATTTTCGTTATTCATACAGACATGATCATCACCGACGAAAACCTTGTTCCCTCCCGACAGACACAGCTGGGCAATATCCTCGCCCTTGGCTCCACGGTCGAAACCTATGTCTCCGGATGTGCCACGGCGCTACGGAGGGAGTGGGTCTCGATCGTGCTCCCCATCCCCACGGAGGTCGCCGCCCATGACACCTGGATCCACAAACTAGCATTAGCCATGGATGTTCGAACTATTTGTCTACCGCCTCAACAGTATTATCGCCGCCATGACAAAAATGTATCCCAGTGGCGTGCCAGCAAACCCGAACAAATGAATGCTCTCGATTCCATCAGGGTCTATGGGCTAGCCGACAAAACCGAAGCCTGGTGCCGGGAACTCGATAAAACACGCTGGACCAGAAAGCGCCTGCTGGAAAGAACGGAAAATCTGAAAGAGCTGGGACTGCTGCCACAACAAGAGACAGCCATACGGAAGCTGGATCGAAGAATAAGCGCACTGGAATCCAGAATCCATAACAACTCCCAAAATCGACTGAAACGCCTTCCAAAAATAATAAGGCTCTGGCTAAGCGGCGACTACAATAACTTCTCCGGCTGGAAGAGTGCTCTGAAAGACATTCTCCGCCAACAATCCAACTACTCGTAAGCAGAGCTCGTCTGGTAAGCACCCGACAAGAAGTTGGGTTTCAACCTTGCCGAACCCGGTCACGGGCAACCTCAAGGGCTTGAGGGACATGTGTAAATGGTATGTGCTCGCAAATGACAACCTGACTTTTGCTAGAGCATTACTTGCCGGAGCACCAGGCATGCGCCCGAATCCGCTGGTCAGCATTTATATTCCAACTCACAATCGGATCGAGAGGCTCGAACGCGCCTTGCGGTCGGTACTGAACCAGACTTACGAGAACTACGAAATACTGATTTGCGACGACGGCTCCACGGACAGGACCTCTGCATGGGTCTCGGAACTGGCCGAAGACAATCCGAAGATCCGCTATTTCAGAAACTCTGTTCCACGCGGCGCCTGCAGCGCACGCAACTTGGGAATATTCGCCGCCCGTGGTGAGTTCATTACCGGACTGGATGACGACGACGAATTTCTCCCCGAACGGCTCGAGCGCCTGCTGCATGCCTGGGATGACAAATACGCCTTTGTCTGCAGCAATTTCTGGAGCAAGAGGCCCGGCCAGGAACCTCAGCTCTATTATCCTCCGGAGGATTGTCTACTTACCCTCCAGCAGTTGCTTATCAAAAATGTGGCCTCCAATCAGGTACTGACCCAAACGAGTCGACTGCAAAGCATCGGCGGCTTCAAAGAGGACGTCAGGCGCCTGCAGGACTGGGATACCTGGCTGCGCCTTTGCAGCCGTTACGGTGGATATTTTTACCGGCAGCGAACACCACTTTATATCCTGCATCACGACCATGAAATCGGTGCACTGCGAGTCTCCCGAAGCATCCCTCTGGACGTTGCTCTCGAAGAACTGCACGAAAGAAACAAGGATATTTACGATGAGAAATCCAGCTACATCCTGACATCTTATGCACGGCTGGTCAGACAGGAATTCTCTCTGAAGGACATGTGGAAAAACACGCTATACAAGAAAGACACCACGCCCCTGCGCGCCTATGTGCGACAGCATATGAACAAGTGTCAAAACAGAGTAAGACCCATTCTGCACCAGACATTGAAAAACCTTGGATTGAAGGTTGACTAGGCCCTCCATATGGATACCGACCCAAGCTCGATGGGTAATCATGCTGGCGTGTAGCGCACCCAACCCATCGGCTCTCCTCGTCCAGCCTGCCCCGTGCGTCCGCATGCAAGAGACTACCCCCGGCAAGCGGCCCGAACCGCCTGCAGTCGGGTCGTCGAATCCTGCGCCGACTATAACGCCAGAAACTCTTCATCGACGGAGCAAGTCGACAGCAACTCCACAAGACACATCCGGACCGGCAAGGCAATATAGCTGAGCGACAATATACCACTCAAGAACCCATCGACATGGATCAGACCAGCACAGCCACACGCAAGAGAATAGCCATATATACGGCCATAACGGCAGGCTATGACAATCTGGAAGAGCTGACCTACAAGTCCACAGAAGGAAACATCGACTACCTGGCGTTCACCGACTGCGATATCCACTCCCAGTTCTGGAAAATAATTCCTCTCGACGAAAAGTACGCGCACCTGGACAGCGTCAGAAAATCGAGAAAACCCAAAATCGTCGGACATCCCGTCCTCGAAAACTACGACTATACCATATGGATCGATGGCAACATTGACATAATAGGCGATGTGAACGAACTGATTGGACTGCTTGACGAACATGATCTGGTTACCTTCAAGCACCCATCCAGAAACTGCGTCTACGAAGAAGCCATGGCCTGCCTGTCACGCAAGAAGGACTCTATCGAGGTGATCAAGGAACACGTCGAGTTCCTGAAAAGGCAGGGCTACCCGGAAAAAAATGGACTGAATGAATGCAATGTCCTGCTCAGAAAGAAAACCGTAGCACTGGAACAGGCCATGAACGCCTGGTGGGAAATAGTGCTCAATCGAAGCAGACGAGACCAGCTTTCCTTCAACTATATAGCACTCAAGTACAACCTCAAATTTACCGTCATGGGCGACGACAACGCACACGGAAAAAGCAAATATTTTTCCTTGCGAGAAAAGCATCTACGCCACCCACCAGCCGAGCACTATTCCTGCCACTACCGCTACTCAACTTATCTGATGACATTTTATATACGAAAGGCATACAGAAAGATAATCAGAAACCTGACCGGCCTGACCTATATCAGGCCTGATGGCGCACAATCGAAATAAGCGGATATCACAACTAATCACGGGACTTTCAAGCACGCCATGAAAATTTCCATTGCCATGGCCACCTACAATGGATCGCGCTATCTGCCGGAGCAGCTGGACAGTTTCCTCCGCCAGACCCGGCAGCCCGATGAACTGGTGGTCTGCGACGACTGTTCCCAGGACGGGACCCTCGCCATCCTGACGGACTTTCAGAAGCAGGCTCCGTTTCCTGTGCTCATTTATCGGAACGAAAAGAACCTGGGCTTCATAAAAAACTTCGAGCGGGCGCTCTCGCTGTGCACCGGCGAAATAATCTTCCTGAGCGATCAGGATGATGTCTGGCTGGAAAACAAGCTGCAAACCATAGAAAAAACCTTTCTTGCCCACCCCGAAAAAATGATCGTCACCAACGATCAGAGAATTGCCAGTCAAGACCTGCAATCCTCCACCGGCACCACCCTGGGAAACATCCGCGCACTCGGCCTTGAAAAATCCTACATGAAAGCCGGCTGCTGCACGGCGATCAGAAAACCTTGGCTCGAAGTCGTGCTGCCCATTCCGGTCGAGATCGGAACGCACGATGCCTGGATCAATCGCATCGGCGATTTCTGCAAACTCCGGCTGATCGTGGAGCAGCCGCTGCAGATTTACCGAAGACATGAAGAAAACACCTCGCACAGCCTCACCAGCAGCGCCGGAAAGCTCTCCCGGCTGAGCAAGCTCACCCACTACGGCATCCGGGATGCCAGCGGCGGCTGGAAGCACCAGATAATCGCCACGAACCTGTACATAAGCAGGCTCAAGAAAAGGACTCGCCAATTGAGGGCCCTGGGCGCCGGCGAGTTCGTCGAGCAAACGATCGCCGCCCTGCAAGGCAAGCTCCCGGCACTCGAAAAACGCCTCGAGATCGCCTCGCGCCCACGCTGGCGCCGCCCTCCCGACCTGCTGCGCTTCTGGCTGTCGGGCGGCTACCGGAATTTCGCCGGCTGGAAAAGCGCCCTCAAGGATATGGTCCGGCCATGAGCTTCACCGCCCCCCAACGCCCGTCGGTTCTTCACCTGCTCACATCGCTTAATTTCGGCGGAGTGGAAAAACGCATGGAAATCCTGGCCGAGCAGCCCTTGGGTGAAATGCAGCACCTGTTCTGCGCCATCGGCGGCGGCGGCGCTGCGGAGCGGCGCCTGAAAGCCCTGGGAGCCCCGGTCCAGTGCCTGCAGCAGCCGGTGAGGATTCCCAGCCCGGCCGCCATCCTCGCCCTGCTCCGGCTATTCCGGCAGTTGCGTCCGACAGTGGTGCACAGCCATGGCGCCGAGGCCAATTTCCACGGTCTGATCGCCGCCCGGTTGGCCGGCGTGCCCGTGCGGGTCGGCGAGGAGATCGGCATCCCGGCGCACAGCGGCCAGGCTCGCCGGGTGTTCCACCAGCTCTACCGCTGCGCCCACTGCGTCATCGGCATCTCCGATGCGGTGACCGGCTGGCTGGTCGAGAGCGGCGAGGTGCCGCCGGCCAAGGCGGTGCGGGTCTACAACCCGGTCAAGCTGCCGGTCGAACGCAGCAGGCAGGCCGCGACGCCGGGAGCGCTGCGCGTCGGCTTCGTCGGCCGCCTGGAAGCCGTCAAGAACCCCCTGGCGCTGGTCGAGAGCGCCGACCTGCTGCTGGCCCGCGGCATTCCCGTGGAACTCTGGCTGATCGGCGAAGGGCACGAGCGCGCACGCCTCGAAGCCGCCATCCGCACGCAGGAGTTGGACGAGTGCGTACACCTGCTGGGCTACCAGGCGACGCCCGACGAGTACGTGCGCCAGTGCCATATCTACGTCCAACCCTCGCGCTCCGAAGGCTTCGGCCTGGCGCTGGTCGAGGCCATGGGCTGCGGCGTTCCGGTCATCGCCACCGCGGTGGGCGGCGCGCCGGAAATCGTCGATCCGGGCAAGACCGGCTGGCTGGTGCCGGAAGCGACGCCGGCCACCCTCGCCGCCGCCCTCGAAGAAGCCTGGCGACTCAGCCCGGAGCAGCTGCAGGCCATGGGTCAGCGGGCCCGGAAGTCGGTCGAGGGACGCTTCGAGCCTGCCCACTACAAGAGCCGGCTGGAAGCCCTGTATCGGCAACTCGCCCCCCGCAAGGCCAAAGGCACACATGGACAAGATACGGATTCTGCACTGTCTTGAGACGGTCGGCTCCGGCGGCGTCGAGCAGCGTCGCCTGACCCTGGCCCGGCAGCTGGACGGCGCGCGCTACGAGCAGTCGCTGGTCTGCACCCAGGCCGTGGGCGCCCTGCCGGCGCGCTTCGCCGAGGCCGGCTGCCCGCTGCATGCCGTCGGGGTGTTCCGCGGCGTGCTGGACCGCGAGCCCTACCGGCAGGCCCTGCGCGTGGTGCGCGAGTTCCGCCCGCACATCATCCATGGCGCGGTGTTCGAGGGCGTATCCCTGGCCACCCTCCTCGGCCGGCTCGCCCGGGTGCCGGTGATCATCGGCGAGGAAACCTCCGACCCGGTCAACCGTCGCTGGCGCGGCCACCTGCTACTGCGTCTGCTCGGCACCCTGAGCCACCAGATGGTGGCGGTGTCCCCCGCCGTCGAGCAGTACCTGCTCGAGCGCCTGCACCTGCCGCGCAGCAAGGTCACCCTGATCAACAACGGCGTGGCCGAAATGGCGCCGCCCGACGAGAACCAGATCCGCGCGCTGCGCGAGCAGTTCGAGCTGGCGCCGGAGCACTTCGTGATCGGCACCGTCGGCCGCCTGCTCGATCGCCACAAGCGCGTCAGCGACCTGATCCGCGCGCTGGCCGCGCTGCTTCCGGCCTGTCCCGAGGCGCGCCTGCTGATCGTCGGCCGCGGGCCGGACGAAGGCATGCTGCGCGAACTGGCCGGCCAGCTCGGAGTCGCCGCCCAGGTGCGCTTCGCCGGCTACCAGGCCGATCCGCAGCCCTGCTACGCGCTCATGGACGTCTTCGCCCTGGCCTCGGCCATGGAAGCCTTCGGCCTGGTGCTGGTCGAGGCGATGCAGGCCGGACTGCCGGTGGTGGCGACCCGGGTGGGCGGCATCCCCGGCGTGGTCGACGAGGGCGCAAGCGGCCTGCTGGTCTCGCCCGGCCAGCCGTCGGCGCTCGCCGAGGCCCTCCTGGCGCTGCGGCGCGACCCCGCCCGGCGCCAGAGCATGGGACGGGCCGGCCAAGCCCTGGCCACAACCAACTTCGGCGCGGAACGCTACGTGCGCGACGTCGACCGCCTCTACCGGCGCCTCGCCGCACAGCGCATCGGCCCATGAACATCCTCTTCGTCACCTGGGACGGCCCGCAGGTCACCTACCTGGAAAGCCTGTTCCTGCCGATCTTCCAGCGCCTGGCCGACATGGGGCTGCACGTCCATATCCTGCAGTTCACCTGGGGCGACGCCCTGCTCATCGAGCAACGTCGCCTGGCCTGCCGGCAGGCCGGGCTGGCCTACCGGGCGCAGCGGGTCCGCCGCCGGCCCCGCGCCCTCGGCGCCCTGCTGACCGCGCTCGCGGGCGCCCGACTGATCCGCCGGGCGATCGGCGAGCTACACATCGACGCGGTGATGCCGCGCAGCACGCTGCCGGCCCTGGCCACCCTGCTGGCGCTGCGCGGCCGCACTGTGCCGATGGTCTTCGATGCCGACGGCCTGCCGCTGGACGAGCGCATCGAGTTCGCCGGCCAGTCGCCGTCCAGCCTGGTCCAGCGCCTGCTGCGCGACGTCGAGGCCCAGGCGGTGCGCCGGGCCGACCGCGTACTGACCCGCTCGCCGCAGGCGGTGGAGATCCTCCTGGCGCGGGCCGGCGCCGGCAGCCCGCCCGACAAGTTCCAGGTGGTCGGCAACGGCCGTGACACCCAACGCTTCAGCCCGGGGGACGCCGCCGCGCGCCGGCGGATGCGCGAGCGGCTGGGGCTGGCCGCCGAGGCCCCGCTGCTGGTCTACGCCGGCTCGCTCGGCCCACAGTACTGCCTGGAGGAAATGTTCCGCCTGTTCGAACAGGTCCGGCAGCTCCGCACCGATGCCCGCCTGCTCGTCCTGAGCGGCTCGCCGGAGCTGCTGCAGCCCCTGCTGGAGCGCTTCGCCGCACTGGCGCCGGCGGTGTCCAGCCTGAGCCTGCCGGCCGAGGCGGTGCCGGCCTACCTGGCCTGCGCCGACCTCGGCCTGGCGCTGCGCCGCAGCAGCTTCTCGATGCGCGCCGTGGCGCCGATCAAGCTCGGCGAATACCTGCTCTGCGGCCTGCCAGTGCTGGCCAGCCCCGGCATCGGCGACACCGATGCCATCGCCGCCAGCGCCGGACGGCTGCTGGCCCGGCCGGACGACGCCGAGCTGGCCCGGGCGGCCCGCTGGTTCTGCGACGAGGTGCTGGCGCAGCGGGAAACCTGGCGCGAGCGCTGCCGGAACGCGGGGCTGCGCCATTTTTCCCTGGAGGCCTGCGCCGATGCCTATGCGGCGGCCCTGATGCCCCTGCAAAAGCCCGTACTGGCGCCGCTGCCTGGCGGCCGTCCCCGCGGAGAACCGAGATGAAGATCCTCCTGCTCACCCGCTACCCGCGCAGCGGCGCCAGCAGCCGGCTACGCACTCTGCAGTACCTGCCCCACCTGCAGGCCGCCGGCCACGAGGTCCGGGTGCAGAGCCTGTTCGACGAGGACTATCTGGCAAGCTTCTATCAGAGCGGCCGGCGCTCGCCGCTGCGGACCACGGCGCTCTACCTGCGCCGCCTGGCGGTGCTCGCCAGGGCCGGCGAGCACGACCTGCTGTGGATCGAGAAGGAACTCTTTCCCTATCTGCCCGCCTGGTTCGAAGGCCGGCTGGGCACGCCCTGGGTGGTCGACTACGACGATGCGGTGTTCCACAACTACGACCTGGCAAAGAACCCCCTGGTGTGCCGGCTGCTGGGCGGCAAGATCGATACAGTCATGCGCAGCGCCAGCGGGGTGATCGTCGGCAACCGCTACCTGGCCGAGCGCGCCCGCGCCGCCGGCGCGGCGCGGGTGACGATCATTCCCACCGTGGTGGAGCACAGCCGCTACCAGCCGCGGGTCGTAGCGCCGGCCGCGCATCCGGTGATCGGCTGGATCGGCTCGCCCTCCACCCAGAAATACCTGACGGACATCCGCGAGGCCCTGCAGCAGGCCTGCCGCCGCCATGGCGCCCGCCTGCTGCTGGTGGGCGCCACCCCGGAGATCCTGCCCAACCTGCCCGGCATCGAGGTGCAGCTCGAACCCTGGAGCGAGGACCGCGAGGCGGCGCTGATCCGGCGAATGGACGTCGGCATCATGCCGCTGCGCGACGGGCCCTGGGAGTGCGGCAAGTGCGGCTACAAGCTGATCCAGTACATGGCCTGCGGCGTGCCGCTGGTGGCCTCGCCGACCGGCGCCAACCGGGAAATCGTCGAGGACAGCGGAGCCGGCCTGCTCGCCGGCTCCGGCGGCGAATGGAGCGATGCCCTGTCCAGGCTGCTGACCTCGGCCTCCGAGCGGGAACGGCTGGGCCGCGCCGGGCGCCAGGCCGTGGAGAACCGCTACTGCCTCCAGCGCCAGCTGCCGGTACTGCTGGAAACCCTGGCCGCGGCGCTCCCCGCCGCCGGCAAGGCCCTGGCCCATTAGAGAGAATCCCCATGGCACTGGTTTCTTCCGCCTGGCACGTGATCAGCGCCATCCTGGTGTTTCTCGCCGGCACGCTCCTCATCCCCTGGGCCGGTCGCCATTTCGGGACCGGCTCCCGCCGCAGCCTGGCCCTTTACGTCTGGCACACGCTGTTCTGCCTGATCTATTGCTGGTATGTCCTGAAATATGGGGGCGATGCCATCGGCTACTACCGCACGGCCAGCGGTGGCGCACGCGCCTTCGATGTCGGCACCTACGGCGTCGTCTACCTGACCCACCTGCTGATCGAGGGTCTTGGCGTTTCCCTGCTTGGCGCCTTCCTGATCTACAACCTCTTCGGCAGCCTCGGCCTGCTGGCCTTCGACGCCAGCCTGCGCATCGTCACCCGGGACAAGTCGCGCACGCTCCGTCGGCTGGCCACCCTGATCGTGTTCCTGCCCTCGGTGAGCTTCTGGACGTCGGGCATCGGCAAGGATGCCCTGTCCTTCCTCGCCACCGGCCTCGCCCTGTGGGCGGCGCTGGACCTGCAGCGGCGCATCCCCCTGATCGGCATCGCCGTCGCCGTCATGCTGCTGGTCCGCCCGCACATGGCCGGCATGCTGGTCATGGGGGTGAGCCTGGCCTTGCTGCTGCATCCCGGGACCTCCCTGGCCAGACGGGTACTGCTGGGCAGCGTCGCGCTCGCCGGGGCGGCGGCCCTGGTGCCCTTCGGGCTGGAGTACGCCGGGGTGAGCAGTCCCGACGCCGAATCTCTGATGAGCTATGTGGAGGGCCGCCAAGGCTACAACATGCAGGGCGGCGGCGCGGTGGACATCTCCTCGATGAGCCTGCCCATGCAGCTGTTCACCTACCTGTTCCGCCCGCTGCCGTTCGAGGCGCACAGCCTCTTCGCCCTGGCCGCCGCCGTCGACAACGTGATCCTGCTCTACCTGTTCGTCATGGGCGGGCGCGCCATGCTGCGCCATCCCGGCCGGCGCTATCAGGAAAACCGCCTCTTTCTCTGGAGCTATGCCCTGATCGCCTGGCTGATGCTGGCCATGACCACGGCCAACCTGGGCATCTCCCTGCGCCAGAAGTGGATGTTCACGCCCATGCTGATCCTCCTGCTTCTCTCCGCGCTCGGCACGCCGCGCCCGCAGCCGCTGCGCTCGGCGGGTCCGCCGCCGACGCCGGTCATGCAGATCTACCAGCGCTACGGCATCCGTCCCGGCCAGCAGAGGCGCGAGCCATGATCTTCCTGCTCGTCGCCGGCTTCGCCGACTCGCTCCTGGCCTTTCGCGGCCCGCTGCTGGAAGCCCTGCTCGCCCGCGGCCTGGAGGTGCACGTGGCGGCACCGCACCTGGCGCCGGGCTGCCCCCTGCGCCAACACCTGGAGGCGCTGGGCCTGCAGGTGCACGACATCCCGCTACGGCGTACCGGGATGAACCCGCTGCAGGACTGCGCCACCCTGCTGCACCTCTGGCGGCTGAAGCGGCGCATCCGCCCGACCCACGTCCTCGGCTACACCGCCAAGCCGGTGATCTACGGCTCGCTGGCCGCCGCGCTGGCCGGGGTTCCGCAGCGCTTCGCACTGATCACCGGGCTGGGCTACGCCTTCACCGGCGAGGATGGGGAGCACGGCGCCCGCGGCCTGCTGCACGCCCTGCTGCCGCGCCTCTACGCCCTGGCGCTGCGGCGGACCCACAAGGTGTTCTTCCAGAATCCCGACGACCAGGCGCTGTTCCGCGGACAGGGCATCCTCGGTCCGGCGACCCCCTCCTGCGTGGTCAACGGCTCCGGCGTGGACCTGGCCGAATACCCCGTCGCCCCCGTGCCGGCGCAGCCGCACTTCCTGCTGATCGCCCGACTGCTGGGCGACAAGGGCGTGCGCGAATACGCCGCGGCGGCGCGCCAGGTGAAGAACCGTTGTCCCTCGGCGCTCTTCACGCTGGTTGGCTGGATCGACAACAACCCCGACGCCATCGGCCAGGAAGAGCTCGATGGCTGGGTGGCCGACGGCACCCTGCACTACCTCGGCCGTCTGGACGACGTGCGCCCGGCGATCGCCGCCTGCAGCGTGTACGTCCTGCCCTCCTACCGCGAAGGCACCCCGCGCACCGTGCTGGAGGCCATGGCCATGGGCCGCGCGGTGATCACCACCGACGCCCCCGGCTGCCGCGAGACGGTGGTGGACGGCGACAACGGCTTTCGCGTGCCGGTGAAAGCGGTGGACGAGCTGGCCCGCGCCATGCAGCGCTTCATCGAGGAACCGGCGCTGGCCGCGCGCATGGGCGCCCGCTCGCGCCAGTTGGCCGAGGCGAAATACGACGTGCAGCGGGTCAATGCCCTGCTGCTGCGGGAGATGGGGCTGTGATGGTCAAGCGCCTGTTCGACCTCCTCGCCACCGCCCTCGGCCTGCTGCTGCTCGCCCCGCTGCTGCTGGTACTGGCCTGGCTGGTCCGCCGGCGGATCGGCGCTCCGGTGCTGTTCCGCCAGATACGTCCCGGCCTGCACGGCCGGCCGTTCGCGCTGCTCAAGTTCCGCAGCATGCGCGAGGCGCTGGACGAGCACGGCCAGCCGCTTCCCGACGCCGAGCGCCTGACACCCTTCGGCCGCTTCCTGCGCGCCAGCAGCCTCGACGAGCTGCCGGAGCTATGGAACGTGCTGCGCGGCGACATGAGCCTGGTCGGCCCGCGCCCGCTTTTGATGGAGTACCTGCCGCTCTACAGCCCGGAACAGGCCCGCCGCCACGCGGTCCGCCCCGGCATCACCGGCTGGGCGCAGGTCAACGGCCGCAACGCCCTGAGCTGGGAGGAGAAGTTCCGTCTGGATGTCTGGTACGTGGACCACCGTTCGTTTCGCCTCGACCTGCGCATTCTCCTGCTGACCCTGAAGCGGGTGCTGGCGCGCGAGGGCATCAACGCCGAAGGCGAGGCGACCATGGCACGGTTCACAGGGAGCAAATCATGAAAAGACTGGCCATTCTCGGCGCCAGCGGCCACGGCAAGGTGGTGGCGGATACCGCCGAACGCTGCGGCTGGCGCTCTGTGGTGTTCTTCGACGACGCCTGGCCGAAGCGCCAGCACAACGGCCCCTGGGTGGTGATCGGCAACAGCGCGGTGCTGTTCGACGCCCTGGCCGGTTTCGACGGGGTGCTGGTGGCGATCGGCGACAACCGCATCCGCCAGGACCGGCTGCGCCGCCTGCGCGACGCCGGGGCGCCGCTGGTCACGCTGATCCACCCGGCGGCGACGGTCAGCCCCCACGCGCGGCTCGGCGAAGGCTCGGTGGTGTTCGCCGGCGCGGTGCTGAACGTCGATGCCCAGGTGGGGCCGGGCGCCATTCTCAACACCGCCTGCAGCGTCGACCACGACTGCCGCCTCGGCGAGGCGGTGCACGTCAGCCCCGGCGCGCACCTGGCCGGCGGCGTGCAGGTCGGCGATTTGAGCTGGATCGGCATCGGCGCCAGCGTGCGCCAGTCGCTGCGTCTCGGCCGGCGGGTGATGGTCGGCGCCGGCGCGGCGGTGGTGGCCGACGTGCCGGACGGCATCACGGTGGTCGGCGTGCCGGCGCGACCGCTCTGAACGCGAGGATTTGCGAAGATGCCGGACAGCCCCTTCTCCCCCTGGCCCTGCTTCACCGAGGAAGAGGCCGACGCCGTGCGCGCGGTGCTGCTCTCCAACCGGGTCAACTACTGGACCGGCGAGCAATGCCGCGCCTTCGAGGAGGAGTTCGCCGCCTGGAGCGACTGCGCCCACGCCATCGCCCTGGCCAACGGCACCGTGGCCCTGGACGTGGCGCTCAAGGCCCTGGGCATCGGCCCGGGCGACGAGGTGGTGGTGACGCCGCGCAGCTTCTTCGCCTCGGCCGCCAGCATCGTCAACGCCGGCGCCGCGCCGGTGTTCGCCGAAGTCGACCGCGACTCGCAGAACCTCACCGCCGACACCATCCGCGCGGTACTGACGCCGCACACCCGGGCGCTGCTTTGCGTACACCTGGCCGGCTGGCCGTGCGACATGGAGCCGATCATCGCGCTGGCCGAAGCCTACGGCCTCAAGGTCATCGAGGACTGCGCCCAGGCCCACGGCGCGCGCTACCGGGGCCGACCGGTCGGCAGCCTCGGCCATGTCGGCGCCTGGTCGTTCTGCCAGGACAAGATCATCAGTACCGGCGGCGAGGGCGGCATGGTCACCACCAACGACCGGGCGCTGTGGTCGCGGATGTGGTCGCTCAAGGACCACGGCAAGAGCTGGGAGGCGGTCCACGCCCGCCGGCATCCGCCGGGCTTTCGCTGGCTGCACGAGAGCTTCGGCGGCAACGGGCGGATGACCGAGATGCAGGCGGTGCTCGGCCGCCTCCAGCTGCGCCGGCTGCCCGACTGGCATGCAAGGCGGCAGGCCAACGCCGAACGCCTCTGGCAGTGCGCACGACGCCTGCCGGGGCTACGCGTGCCGGAGCTGCCGGCGGACATCGAGCATGCCGCCTACAAGTGCTACCTGTTCGTCGAGCCTCGGCAGCTGAAAAGCGGCTGGGACCGCGAGCGCATCCTCGACGAGATCGTCGCCCGCGGGGTGCCCTGCTTCTCCGGCAGCTGTCCCGAGCTGTACCGGGAGAAGGCCTTCGACGGCACCCCCTGGCGCCCGGCCGAACGCCTGCCGGTGGCCCGCGAGCTGGGCGAGACCAGCCTGATGTTCCTCGTCCATCCCACCCTGAGCGCGGCAGAGATCGAGCGAACCTGCGCGGCGCTGACCGACGTGCTGGGCGAAGCCGCCGGCTGACCGCCGCCCAGCTTGCCTCCACCCCCATCCCCGATTGCGACCCCGCCGATGAAAGCGCTACCCAAGCAACCTTCCCCCCCCCTTCGACAGCGCTTGCTGGATCTCCCCCATGGCCGCAAGCGGCTCCTGCAGGTCGGCGTGGACGTCCTGCTCGTCTGGCTGGCGCTCTGGCTGGCGTTCTACGTCCGTCTGGAGGACATGCGCGCCATCCAACCCCTCGGCGGCCACGCCTGGCTGTTCCTTTCCGCGCCCATCATCGCCCTGCCGATCTTCATCCGCCTGGGCATGTACCGCGCGGTCATGCGCTACCTGGGCAACGAGGCGCTGCTGGCCATCGCCAAGGCGGTCACCCTGTCGGCGCTGCTGCTGGGGCTGGTCGTCATCCTCCATACCCATACGGCACTGCTGATTCCCCGTTCGACGATCTTCAACTACTGGGGCCTCAGCCTGCTGCTGATCGGCGGCCTGCGCATCGCCATGCGCCAGTATTTCACCGGCGACTGGTTCAATCTGCGCGATCTGCCCTTCCGGCGCCAGGGCGGCCTGCCCCGGGTGGCTATCTACGGCGCGGGGTCGGCCGGTAACCAGCTCGCCCATGCGCTGCTCATGGGCCATGCACTGCGCCCGGTAGCCTTCATCGACGACGATGCGCACCTTGCCGGACGGACGATCACCGGCCTACCGGTCTACGCGCCGGAACAATTGCCGCGCATGTTGAAGGAAACCGGCGCCGCGGAGATCGTCCTGGCGATCCCCTCGGCCAGCCGCGGCCGGCGCCGCGAGATCCTCGAAATGCTGCAAGCCCACCCGCTGCCGGTGCGCTCGATGCCCAGCATCGCCAAGCTGGCCTGCGGCCGCTTCACGGTGAACGACCTGCAGGAAGTCGACATCGCCGACCTGCTCGGCCGCGATGCGGTGCCTTCCCAGCCCGAGCTGCAGGAGCGCTGCATCCGCGACCAGGTGGTGATGGTGACTGGCGCCGGGGGCTCGATCGGCGCGGAGCTGTGCCGGCAGATCCTCGCCAACGGGCCGGCCACGCTGATCCTCTTCGAGCACTCGGAATTCAACCTGTACAGCATCCACGGCGAACTCGAGCAGCGGGTCCGCCAGGACGGCCTGGCACTGCGCCTGGTGCCCGTGCTCGGTTCGGTCCGCCACGGCGCCCGCCTGCTCGAGACGCTGCGCCACTGGGGGGTCGACACCCTCTACCACGCCGCGGCCTACAAGCATGTGCCGCTGGTCGAACTCAACGTCAGCGAGGGCGTGCTCAACAACACCTTCGGCACCCTGCGCACCGCCCAGGCGGCACTGCGCGCCGGGGTGCGCAACTTCGTGCTGATCTCCACCGACAAGGCGGTGCGCCCCACCAACGCGATGGGCGGCAGCAAGCGCCTGGCCGAGATGGTGCTGCAGGCCTTCTCCCGCGAGCGCGAGCTGGAGCCGTTCGACGAACCCGGCCTGCCGCCGCAGCCCAACCGCACCCGCTTCACCATGGTCCGCTTCGGCAACGTGTTGGGCTCGTCCGGCTCGGTGATCCCGCTGTTTCGCGAGCAGATTCGCTGCGGCGGACCGGTCACCGTCACCCATCCGGAAATCACCCGCTACTTCATGACCATCCCCGAGGCCGCGCAGCTGGTGATCCAGGCCGGCGCCATGGGCGAAGGCGGCGACGTCTTCGTGCTGGACATGGGAGAACCGGTGAAGATTCGCGACCTGGCGCAGAAAATGGTCCATCTGTCCGGCCTGTCGCTGCGCACGGAAAGCGCCCCGGACGGCGACATCGAGATCCGCTTCGTCGGTCTGCGCCCGGGCGAGAAGCTCTACGAGGAGCTGCTGATCGGCGACGGCGCGACGCCGACCAGCCACAGCCGGATCCTGCGTGCCCACGAGGAACACCTGCCCTGGCGGGAACTGAAGCCGCGGCTGGAAGCCCTGCTCGCCGCACTGGAAGCCGACGACTTCCCGCGCATCCGCGAGCTGCTGCAGGACACCGTCAGCGGCTACCGGCCGAGCCCGGAAATCCTCGAACGGACCCCGCAGGAATACCCGGACGGCGGCCACACAGTACCCGCCTGGATACACCTCGTCGTGCCGCAGGACGCCCGGCCGAACAGCAAGAAGTCCTGATCGATACCGGCCGAAGGTGAAATAGCCGCTGTCGATGCCGGGCAAGATCCGACACGCATAAGCGTACTCCAAAGACCCTCCATTGCTTGAGCGAGCACACCGCGACCAATGAGCAGAATCACCATAAACATTACCACCACACACAACAGGTTGGAGTTGTGCTCTCAAACCCTATGGTCACTTCTGAATCAGTCGACCCCTCCCGAAAAAATAGTGGTCTGGGTTTCGAAAGAGGCCTACCTGATAGATAAAGGGATAGACAGAGAACCATACTGGGTTAGCGACCTGAATAAAATAAAAAACCTGATAGAGTTCAAATGGACAACCAATACCGGCCCTTATAGAAAGCTGTTCCCTGCCCTTGCCGCGGCAAGCGAGGATCAGACTATTGTCTATGCCGACGATGACACGATATACAAGGAAAACTGGCTCAACCTGCTGATCAGCAAATTCCAAGAGCACAACGAAGAAAAAATCGTGGCCTCGCGCGTCCGGATTATCAAGCGAAACCTATTCGGCCGCCACAAGTCCTATATGCTCTGGCCTATATCGAAAAAGGAAGTCGAACTCGCCAGCGATTACCTGATCACTGGCGTAGGCGGGGTCATTCTCAAAAAAAAGCATATCAAGGAAGCCTTCGTCAGCAACCAAGATTATTTGAAGGTCTGCCCGAAAAGTGATGACTTCTGGATAAGCGAAATAATCAGCCAGTCGCAGACGCCCGTTCTGGCTTACCCCGAAGCCATGCACGAAATTCTTCTCATCAAACATGAGCATGGGCTGGAAAAACAAAACACCCTTATTTCCCACAGCCTCACGGGCAAGGCTTTTGACCGGATCAAGATAAACACGCTCGGTCGACTAGGAGTCTCGATCTGCAATAACGATATTTCCTTCAAAAGAATCAAGGAATACTTCAAGGAGACCGACAAAGCCTGCTTGTAGGTCATGTAAATCGGCATGCGCACATCGAGGGGAGATTTTGTGACTGCGCAGCCGGATTATTCGGCTGGTGATCCATGCGGGCTCCTAAATGGCCGATTGCCGATACCCTTTCTTTCACCTCGAAAAATCTAAAACACCATGTCCCGAGAAAAAGTCAGCATAATTATACCGGTCTACAATGTGGAAGCCTATCTTGCGGAGTGCCTGAACTCGGCAGTCAGCCAAGATTATAAGGACATTGAAATCATTGCAGTCAACGACGGCTCCACCGATGCCAGCCTGTCCCTGCTCGAAGAATTTCAAACTAGGCACAGCAATCTACTGGTCAAAAGCATAAACAACCAGGGACTGTCGGTTGCCAGAAACGTGGGACTGGAAATCGCGACCGGCGAGTACATCCTGTTTCTGGACAGTGATGACTTCATAGAAAAAAACACTGTATCCACCTGCCTGAGAAGCTTCAGGGAACATCAATCAGATATAGTATTCTTTTCGTCCAACGTATTCTTCGACAGCATGGACGAAAGCGACAACAAAAAGTTCAGAGGCGAGCGAGCCCTTCCTCTGCAAAACACGGAACTTTCAGGACAGACCTTTTTCAACCAATCGGTAAAACTTCGGAGCTACTTGGTATCGGCATGTTCCTATATGTATAAGCGGCACAGGATTAACGACATAAGGTTCTACCCAGGCATCCTGTATGAAGACAACCTGTTCACAACCCGGCTCCTCCTCAAAAGCCCCCACACAAGGATCTTTTGTATTCCGGACAATCTTTATAACAGGCGTGTCCGGCCCGGCTCCATCATGACTCAAAAGAAACAGGAAAAGCACATAAACAGCCTGTTCGTCGTTGCAGAAGAACTGTTGAAGCTCGATCTATCCAAAGAAAATAGCGAAACGGGAGCAGCCCTGAATCAATTCATCCAGACCACCCTGGCCATCGCGCTAGACACCTGCAGGCAGACGTATGGAAATAGTTTTCCATACCAGGTACGAAAGAGACTGACCACTCTATTCGCCCAAACACGATTCAAACGAAAAAAAGCCAGGACCATCGCCCTCAGCGCCCTCCCCGAGCTGTGCATAATAACGCAAGCCATTAAGAGAATTTTCCAACTCGAAAAACCATACTCGTGAGCGGGTACTCGCAAAGTGGCCATTCCTTTTACCACTCATAACTTATAAGCCGGACAGTCGGCCTTGAACCCAGTCGACTGCATCGGCTCAAGCACAAGCTTGCAAGCCAGACAATTCGGCACTCAGCGAACAAAGCCCATTGATGACGAAGCCTTTTGGCATCAGAACACCCCCCACACAAACCCAGCACTCAAAAACATAAACCATGAATAACACACAGCAAGGCTATCAACTATTCGCCGTAGGCGACAACAAATATTTGCAGCTCGCCATAAACTGTGCGACATCCATAAAATACCGGGATAAAAACCGCCCCATACAATTGGTAACGGACAACACAAGCACACTCACCAGAAAATCCCTGAAAAAACTATTCGACACGATAACCATCGTTTCCACGGATGCTTTTTTCTGCGGACCTTTAATTAAACTGAAAATGTATGAATATGCAATCTATCCCGAAACCCTTTTCGTCGACGCCGACTGCCTTCTATTGAAGAACGATATAGATCGCTACTGGAGCTCGCTCTCTAGTGGCTATGACGTCACAACCCCCGGAAACTATTTCTCCACGGGAGAATGGTACAAAATGCGCATTGAAAGAATATGCGAAATCGCACAAATCGACAAAATCCTGAAGATGAACAGCGGTATTTTCTATTTCAAGAAAAATGAAACCTCAAAAAAGCTCTTCACTTCCGCAATATCGGCTGCCACCGAACTTGGAAACTTTACAGGTCATATCCATCGAGGAGCGGGCCTCCCCGATGAGCCGTATTTTGGAATAGCGTTCGCACGTGAAAATCTCGCACCGTTTCCCGTAACTGACGAAAACGGGAACGGCCTGATGATTTCGACCATAAAATCCAGAAATCATCAGTTCGACCTCCTGCGTGGGACATGCGAATTCGTAAAAGAAGAAAGAGTAGTCTCTCCAAGACTATGCCACTTCGTTGGGCTAAAGCCATCCCTCGAATACCAGAAACTATCAAAACAATACCGGTACCTTCTGGGAGTCCCCCAAAGTTCCCTCATGGAATACCTTGGGTGGGTCACTTTACGACTGACACCGAAGAGACTGAAAAGTTGGGTCTCCGGCAATGGAGCACGATTAGCAGTGTGGCGCAAATGATAGGCCACCGATAAGCAGAGCAGGTCCTGGGGCCGGCGTGAGCCTGCTCTTGCCCAGCCTTGGAGGACACAGACTCGAGCAACAACCCACCTTCATCCGCTGCCCTGTAAAGCCAGAAAATATCATGAGCTCAGAAAAAGTCAGCATAATCGTACCTGTCTACAATGTAGAAAAGTATCTTGCCGAATGCCTGAACTCGGCCATCCTGCAAGACTACGACAACATAGAGATTATCGCCATCAATGATGGCTCCACCGACGCAAGCCTATCAATACTTGAGGAGTTCCGCACCAAGCACAAAAACATGATCGTCAAAAGCATTCCAAACCAAGGATTATCAGTTGCCAGAAACACCGGACTTGAAATCGCAACCGGCGAATACATTTTATTCTTGGATAGCGATGACTTCATAGAAAAACACACCGTATCCACCTGCATGAAGTATTTCAGACAACACCAGACAGATATCGTCTTTTTTTCAACAAGCGTATTTTTCGATGGTGTCCACGAAGATTTCAGCAATATACACAAGACAGAAAGAGCCACAGCCTTGCAAAACGAATCCTGTTCGGCACAATTCTTTTTCACTCAATCAATAAAGCTTAAAAGATACCAGGCTTCAGCATGTTTTTACATCTACAAAAGAGATAAACTAAACGACATAACATTCTACCCAAGCATAATATACGAAGACAACCTATTTACCACTAGACTGCTGCTCGAGAAAGACAACATAAAAGTCACTTGTATCACTGACAAGCTTTACAATCGACGTGTTCGGCCAGAGTCGATCATGACCCAAGAAAAACAAGAAAAACATATAAATGGGTTCCTTGTCGTTGCCGAAGAACTGCTGAAGCTAGATTTAGCCAAGGAGAAAAGCGAAACAGGGGCAGCATTAAACCAGTTCGTCCAAGTCATGCTGAGAAACGCATCACTCACCCACAGACTGATTCATGACGGCAGGCTCTCCTATCGCATAAGACAAAGACTGATAATCCTATACACCAAAACAAGACCGACACCCACAAAAATAAAAAAAATTTTACCCAATATTTTTCCAGAACTATTATCCATAAAAAAATCCATTAGAACATTCAACACACAATGAATTCATCTACCCTAATAAAAGCTAGGCCATCCACTATGAAACGGCGAATCCACTAAAAGAACACCAAGAACTATGGAGTGGATTCCTCCAGCCAGCCAAACAGGTAACATCTGATCGCCTCACTGCTCTTTTTGCAACAAAGGAATACACTATGAGCTCAGAAAAAGTCAGCATCATCATACCTGTCTATAATGTTGAAAAATACCTTGCCGAATGCCTGAATTCGGCCCTTTATCAAGACTATGAGAACGTGGAAATCATCGCAATTAATGACGGCTCGACAGATGCAAGCCTGTCAATACTTGAGAAATTTCACGCCAAGCATCAAAACATAGTAATAAAAAGCATCCATAACCAGGGACCATCAGTCGCCAGAAACACGGGACTTGAAATCGCAACCGGTGAATACATTCTCTTTCTGGACAGCGATGATTTTATAGAAAAGCACACAATATCAACCTGCCTCAGGAATTTAAAACAACACCAGACAGATATAGTATTTTTTTCGCCAAAAGTATTTCTCGACGGAGTTAGCGAGGATATCGGCCGAAAGCTCAGAACTGACAGGAGTCCAGCCCTGCAAAACAAGTCCTGCTCGGCACGCTCCTTTTTCGTCCAGTCAATGACCATTAGGAACTACCAAGTTTCAGCATGCTTCTATGTTTACCAAAAGAGCAAACTTGACAATATAAGATTCCACCCAGGAACACTATACGAAGATAATCTATTCACCACTAGGCTACTGCTCGAAAACGAGAAAACAAAAATCACCTGCATCACTGACAAGCTCTACAATAGGCGAGTCCGGCCTGAATCGATCATGACCCAAAAAAAACATGAAAAGCATGTAGATGGATTTTTTGTCATTGCCGAAGAGCTTTTGAAGCTCAACCTAGCCAAGGAAAACAGCGAAACAGGAGCAGCATTAAACCACCTGATCCAAAGTCTACTAATCAATGCATCAACGACATGTAAATTGGTTTATGGCAATAGACTCCCCTACAACGCAAGGAAAAAATTAATCACCCTACTCTTAAAAACAAAACCCATAAAAATAAAAAGAATTGCACTTTATGCACTCCCCGAGTTACTAACAATAAGAAACCTAGTAAAAAAAACCTCAACCATTAAAAAATCCGAGAACCATAAAACACTATAAACAGCCCCCCCAAAAAAGCAATCATCAACTCTTCATTAAACTTTCATTTATAGCCAAACCTAACCGAAAGCCCACGATATCATGCGGAACCAAGAACACTGGAAATCGAGCAAATTTATCTACCGCAAAGGAAAGCTGATTGGTTCGAGAAATCCGATGGAGGTCGGCATCAGCTCTAGGTTGGTTACCGATCTCACTGTGGAGTTTTACGATCACAATCTCAGACTATACGTCAGCGGAAAACTATTGGATCTGGGCTGCGGCAAGGTCCCTCTGTATGGCACATACAGAGAACTGGTGACAGACAATATTTGTGTCGACTGGGTGAATACGCTTCACAAGAACCAACACCTAGATTACGAGCTCGATCTGACAAAGCAGCTTCCTTTCGGAGACAACGAGTTCAACACCATTATTCTCTCCGACGTTCTGGAGCACATACTAGTGCCGGAGCAACTCTGGAGCGAGATGACCAGAGCCCTGTCGCGGAAGGGAAAAACCATAATAAATGTTCCCTTCTATTACTGGCTTCACGAGAAACCCCATGACTACTACAGATATACGGAATTCGCACTGCGGCGCTTCGTGGAGACATATGGGCTGAAGCTGATTCAACTAGAGCCCATGGGCGGCGCCATGGAAGTCATGGCTGACATTTTTGCAAAAAACATTCTTCGTCTGCCAAAGTTAGGACACTCAGGTGCACTGCTCGCTCAATGGCTCGCATCAAGCTTCAGAAAAACCAAACTCGGCAGGAAAGTATCGGAAGCCACAGGTCGAAATTTCCCCATAGGATATTTTCTGGTCGCAGAAAAACCGTACTAATGCATCCCAAATGACGCGGGACAATACTTGGAGCGGGGCCTGAGCGGCTTGGGAAATAGCCAACCCCCGGACATCGACAGACCCAGCGACCACCTGTCCGACTGTCAAGAGAACGCCCAGCCGATTTGCAGCCCTCTGCAACACAGCCTAGCCTTTGATAGCCCACGTGGTGTGAAGGGCCCTCCTTTTCCTGCGATGGAGCCTGAAGCATGAAAACACTCCCACCCAGCCTGTTGCCGAGTCTTCCCGGCCAGGCCATTGCCGGCGAGGCAGCCTCTGTAACCTTCGGCCGCCAGGGCACCACGGACACCGGGAGCCTCCCATAGCGGGGCGACCAGGCCGATCGGTTGCGGCATCCGCCCCCCGGTCACCCGGCTCCGCATTTCCTCATCGATCGTCTGAATCAGGTCCTCACCCCCGCGAACCACGGCCCATGGAGGGATTTGCCTTGTCCGTCCTGCATACCGGCAGCTCGCCGGTGCACCGCACACTCGCCGTCATACTGGCCGCTGCCCTCAGCCTCGCCGGCTGCATGTTCTCCCCCGGGCAGCACCTCGACACTTCCGACCTTGCGCACCAAGGCCCGCCGGACAGCCCTCGCTTCGAGCTGGTGCCCATCACCCCGAGGCTGGTGGCGACCCAGAACGCGGCCCGCGTCGTCGAGACACTGCCTCCCGAACTGACCGGCTACGCCCCCGGCCCCTATCTGATCGGGGTAGGCGACGTGCTCAGCATCACCGTCTGGGAGCACCCGGAGCTGACCTCCCCGGCCGGCGTGCAGCAGGCACCCGACGCCAACGGACGCCTGGTGCGTCCCGACGGCCGGCTGTTCTATCCCTACATCGGCGAGATCGAGGCTGCCGGCCTGACCATCGAGGAGCTGCGCAATAGCATCGCCGAGCAGCTGACCCGCTATATCGAAAGCCCGCAGGTGGACGTCGCGGTGACCCGCTTCGGCGGCCGCAGGGTGATTCTCACCGGTGCTTTCGGCAGTACCGGTCCGATGCCCCTGACCACCGTCCCCATGACGCTGCCGGCGGCCATCGGCCAGGCCGGCATAGGGGGAGGAGCCGATATTGCCAGACTGATCCTCAAGCGTAACGGCCGGGAATATCGCCTCGACCTCGACGCCCTGAACCGCGGTGGCGCGGAGCTGGACCGCATCTACCTGAAGGACGGCGACCAGTTGCACCTGCCCACCAACGACAGCCGACGGGTCTTCGTCCTCGGCGAGGTCAACTCGCCCGGACCGCTATCCTTCAGGAGCCGCAACATGAACCTGACCGAAGTGATCGGCTTGGTCAGGGGACTGCGCCAGGAAACCTCCAACCCGCAGGCCGTCTACGTGATCCGCGGAGTGCGGGATCTCGAACGGGAAACGGCCCAGATCTTCCAGCTGGATGCCAAGTCGCCGGCCTCCATGGTGCTGGCCGCGCATTTCCAGGTCGAACCGCAGGATGTGGTCTACGTCGGCGCCGCCGGCATCACTCGCTGGAACCGCTTCATCAGCCAGCTATTCCCCTCGGCCTCCTTCCTAAACATGGGAATAGGCGTAGAAGACGACATCGATACGATAAGCAAATGATTTTGCCCGGCAAGCATGGATGCAAGCCAGGTACGGGACCGTGCCTCAGGAGTCGCGGGGCTCGTACGTGAGCCAGCCAGGATCGAGGCTGTCCCCCTGTTGTCCGTATAGCTGCCTGCCTGAACGGCATCCCCCACTCCCGTCCTCTCCTCCTCAATCCCCGCTCTCCAGGCGCATGGTCGTCCGCACCAGGCGCTGCTCTTCCTGCTCGATCTCCCGAAGGCTGTCGCGGATTCCGTGGATGTGGTCGCGGGCGGCGCGCCGAGCCTGTTCCGGCAGGCGCTCGATCACCGCGTGGTAGAGGCGCGCGTGCTGGCGGTCGAGCTGCTTCTTGCACGGCGGGCGGTGGTAGAGGTTGTTCACCGAGGCGAACACCGTGGTCAGCATGAGGTCGGTGAGCGACTGCAGGGTGTGCAGCAGCACCGGGTTGTGCGCGGCCTCGCAGATCGCCAGGTGGAAGGCGTGGTCCAGCCGGGCGTGCTCGCGCGGGTCGAGGCTCTCGGGCGGGGCGGCCTGGGCGGCGACCATTTCCGCGTAGCGCCGGCCGAGCCGGATGAAATCCGCCTCGCTGCCGCGCAGGGCGGCCAGCCGCGCCGACTCGCCCTCCAGCAGGACGCGCACTTCCAGCAGGTCGTAGAGGGTGCGCTGCTGCGAGGCGAACAGGTGCAGCAGCGGGCTGGTGTCGCCGCCGTCGGACAACGGCGCGACGAAGGAGCCGCGTCCCTGCGCCGTCTCGATGATGCCGCGCCCGCGCAGTACGCGCAGGCCTTCGCGCAACGCCGAGCGGGAGATGCCCAGCCGCTCGCACAGGCGTCGCTCCGAGGGCAGCGCCTGGCCGACCTTGAGCACGCCGTCGACGATCAGTCGCTCGATGCGCTGGGCCACCACGTCGGCGACCTGGCGGCGTTCGACGGCGGGTTCGGGAGGCATGCGGGAATCTGTCATGGCTGGTCTGACCAGTGCGAGAGGACGGGAAGCCTATCCGCCCGCGGCCTAGTCTGAATAGGGGTTTGCCGGACGAACGGGACAACCGCCCGCACGAACTGGTAGGACCAGGGCGCCCGGCGCTGGACGGCCGGCACCGCCGCGCCGATGCTGCACGGGCTGCAGACGCAGACTGCGGGCCGCGCGAACAACAACAATATTCCGTCCGATCGAGTCCATCATGAACATCCTCTACGACGAGCGCGTCGATGGCGCGCTGCCCCGGGTCGACAAGGCCGCCCTGCTCGCCGAGCTGCGCGAGCAACTGCCGGGCCTGGACATCCTCCACCGCGAGGAAGACCTCAAGCCCTACGAATGCGACGGCCTCTCGGCCTACCGGACCATGCCGATGCTGGTGGTGCTGCCCGAACGCATCGAGCAGGTCGAGGCGCTGCTCAGGCTCTGCCACCGCCGCCGGGTGCTGGTCGTGGCGCGCGGCGCCGGCACCGGCCTGTCCGGTGGCGCGCTGCCCCTGGAACAGGGCATCCTGCTGGTGATGGCGCGCTTCGACAATATCCTCGAAGTCAATCCCGAAGGACGCTTCGCCCGCGTCCAGCCCGGGGTGCGCAACCTGGCGATCTCCCAGGCGGCGGCGCCCTTCGGCCTCTACTACGCACCCGATCCGTCCTCGCAGATCGCCTGCTCGATCGGCGGCAACGTGGCGGAGAACGCCGGCGGCGTGCACTGCCTGAAATACGGCCTGACCGTGCACAACCTGCTCAAGGTCGAGATCCTCAGCGTCGAGGGCGAGCGCCTGACCCTGGGCTCCGACGCCCTGGACAGCCCCGGCTTCGACCTGCTCGCCCTGTTCAGCGGCTCGGAAGGCATGCTCGGCATCGTCACCGAGGTGACGGTGAAGCTACTGCCCAAGCCGCAGATGGCCAAGGTGCTGCTGGCCAGCTTCGACTCGGTGGAGAAAGCCGGCCGCGCGGTGGGCGGGATCATCGCCGCCGGCGTGATCCCCGGCGGCCTGGAGATGATGGACAACCTGGCGATCCGCGCCGCCGAGGACTTCATCCACGCCGGTTACCCGGTGGAGGCCGAGGCCATCCTGCTCTGCGAGCTGGACGGCGTGGAAGCCGACGTGCACGACGACTGCGAACGGGTGCGGCGGGTGCTCGAGCAGGCCGGCGCGACCGAGGTGCGCCAGGCCCGCGACGAGGCCGAGCGGGCGAAGTTCTGGGCCGGGCGCAAGAACGCCTTCCCGGCGGTCGGGCGCCTGTCGCCGGACTACTACTGCATGGACGGCACCATCCCGCGCCGCGAGCTGCCCGGCGTGCTCCGGGGCATCGCCGAGCTTTCCGCCGAATACGGCCTGCGCGTGGCCAACGTGTTCCATGCCGGCGACGGCAACATGCACCCCCTGATTCTCTTCGACGCCAACCGGCCCGGCGAGCTGGAGCGTGCCGAGGCCCTCGGCGGCAAGATCCTCGAACTGTGCGTGGCGGTGGGCGGCAGCATCACCGGCGAGCACGGCGTCGGCCGCGAGAAGATCAACCAGATGTGCGCCCAGTTCAACGCCGACGAGCTGACCCTGTTCCACGCGGTGAAGGCGGCCTTCGATCCCGGACGCCTGCTCAACCCCGGCAAGAACATCCCGACCCTGCACCGCTGCGCCGAGTTCGGCGCCATGCACGTGCACCACGGCCGTCTGCCCTTCCCCGAACTGGAGCGCTTCTGATGAGCCCGTCCTCCTTCGACGCCAGCGCCGAGCTGCTGGAACAGGTCAACCGGGCCATCGCCCAGCGCACGCCCCTGCGTATCCAGGGCGGTGGCAGCAAGGCCTTCCTCGGCCGCCCGGTGGAAGGCGAAGTGCTCGACACCCGCCGCCACCGCGGCATCGTCGGCTATGACCCCACCGAGCTGGTGGTCACCGTGCGGGCCGGCACGCCGCTGGCCGAACTGGAGCAGGCGCTGGCCGAGCAGGGCCAGTTGCTCGCCTGCGAGGCACCGCACCTCGGTGCGGCCACGGTGGGCGGCATGGTCGCGGCCGGGCTGTCCGGCCCGCGCCGGCCCTGGACCGGCGCGGTGCGCGACTTCGTCCTCGGCACGCGGCTGATCACCGGCCACGGCAAGCACCTGCACTTCGGCGGCGAGGTGATGAAGAACGTCGCCGGCTACGACCTCTCGCGCCTTCTGGCCGGCAGCTTCGGCTGCCTCGGGGTGATCACCGAGGTCTCGCTCAAGGTGCTGCCGCGACCGCACGCCAGCACCAGCCTGCGCCTGGCGATGAATGCCGAGCGCGCACTGAGCAAACTCGCCGAGTGGGGCCAGCAGCCGATCCCGCTCAGCGCCGCCTGCCACGACGGCGAGGCCCTCTACCTGCGCCTGGAAGGCGGCGAAGGTTCGCTGGCCGAAGCCCGTCGCAGCCTCGGCGGCGAAACCCTGGACAGCGGTTTCTGGGACGACCTGCGCGAGCGGCGCCTGGCCTTCTTCGCCGACCCGCGCCCCTTGTGGCGCCTGTCGCTGCCCAACGCCGTGCCGCCGCTGGCGCTGCCCGGCAGCCAGCTGATCGACTGGGGCGGCGCCCAGCGCTGGCTGAAGTCGGAGGCCGGCGCCGAGGCGATCCGCGCCATCGCCGCCGAGGTCGGCGGCCACGCCAGCTGCCACGGCGCCGGCGTCTGCGACAGCCCCTTCCAGCCGCTGCCCGCGCCGCTGATGCGCTACCACCGCCAGCTCAAGGCGCAACTGGACCCGCAGGGGATCTTCAACCCGGGGCGGATGTACGCAGACTTCTGAGGCCTACCATGCAAACCCATCTGAACGAAGACAGCCTGGCCCTGCCGCGCAGCGCCGAGGCCGAACGCATCCTGCGCAGCTGCGTGCACTGCGGCTTCTGCAACGCCACCTGTCCGACCTATCAGTTGCTGGGCGACGAGCTGGACGGCCCGCGCGGGCGCATCTACCTGATCAAGCAGGTGCTCGAGGGCGCCACGCCCGGCGCCAGCACCCGCGAGCACCTGGACCGCTGCCTGACCTGCCGCAACTGCGAAACCACCTGCCCGTCCGGCGTGCAGTATCACCACCTGCTGGACATCGGCCGGGCAGTGCTGGAACGGCAGGTGCCGCGCTCCCTGGAGCAGCGCGCCCTGACGACCGGGCTGCGCGCGCTGCTGCCCCATCCGGCGGCCCTCAAGGTCCTGGTGCGCAGCGGCGAGCGTTTCCGCCCGCTGCTGCCGGAAAGGCTCAAGGCCAAGCTGCCGCGCCAGATCCGTCCGGCCAAGGCGCGCCCGCAGCCGCTCCATGCGCGCCGCGTGCTGCTGCTCGAAGGCTGCGTGCAGCCGGGGCTGTCGCCGAACACCAACGCCGCCGCCGCCCGCGTGCTCGACCGCCTCGGCATCAGCGTGACGGCGGTCCGCCAAGCCGGCTGCTGCGGCGCCGTGGATTACCACCTGAACGCTCAGGAGGCCGGCCTCGAACGCGCCCGGCACACTATCGACGCCTGGTGGCCGGCCATCGAGGCCGGCGCCGAGGCCATCGTGCAGACCGCCAGCGGCTGCGGCGCCTTCGTCAAGGACTACGGCCACCTGCTGGCCGCCGACCCGCGCTACGCCGCCAAGGCCCGCCGGGTCAGCGAACTGGCCCGCGACCTGGTCGAGGTGCTGCGCGGCGAGCCCCTGGAAAGCCTCGGCATCCGGGCCGACCTGCGCCTGGCCTTCCACTGCCCCTGCACCCTGCAGCACGCGCAGAAGCTCGGCGGCGCCGTCGAGGAGCTGCTGACGCGCCTCGGTTTCCAGCTCACCGCGGTGCCGGACGGACACCTCTGCTGCGGCTCGGCCGGCACCTACTCGATCACCCAGCCGGCGCTGTCGCGACGGCTGCGCGACAACAAGCTCGACGCCCTGGAAAGCGGCCAGCCCACGCTGATCGCCACCGCCAATATCGGCTGCCAGATCCACCTGGACGGCGCCGGCCGCACCCCGGTGCGGCACTGGATCGAACTGGTCGAAGAAGCCCTGACTCAACCGGAGAACCCCCCATGCACAGCAAAGCAGTCCTGACCCAGACCGAAGTCGCACGGATGCTCGCCGCCGCCCGTGCCGAAGCGCAGCACAACCAGTGGGCCGTGAGCATCGCGGTGGTCGACGACGGCGGCCATCCGCTGGCCCTGGAGCGCCTCGACGGCTGCAGCCCGGCAAGCGCCTACATCGCCCTGGAGAAGGCCCGCACCTCGGCCCTCGGCCGCCGCGAATCCAAGGTCTACGAGGAAATGATCAACGGCGGGCGCACCGCCTTCCTCTCCGTGCCGCTGCTCAGCGCCACCCTGGAGGGCGGCGTGCCGGTGCTGGTCGACGGTCAGGTGGTCGGCGCCGTCGGCGTGTCCGGCGTGCGTTCCGATCAGGATGCCCAGGTGGCCAGGGCCGGCGTGCAAGCCATCGCCGAGTGACCTCAACGAGCCGAACAGGAACAGGAGAACATCCCCCATGGGCAAGCGCATCACCCGTCACCGCCTGCAAGTCGCCGAGAACCTGGCCCGTTTCATCGAGGATGAAGCGTTGCCGGGCACCGGCCTGGATAGCACCCGGTTCTGGCAGGGCTTCGACGCCCTGGTCCACGAGCTGGCGCCGAAGAACCGCGCCCTGCTCGCCGAGCGCGACCGCCTGCAGGCCGAGCTGGATGCCTGGCACCGCGCCCATCCCGGCCCGGTGCGCGACCGGGCGGCCTACCGCACCTTCCTCGAAGGCATCGGCTACCTGCTGCCAAGACCGCCGCGGGTGACCGTCGGCACCGCCAACGTCGACCGCGAGATCGCCGTCCAGGCCGGCCCGCAGCTGGTGGTGCCGATGTCCAACGCACGCTATGCGCTGAACGCCGCCAATGCCCGCTGGGGCAGCCTGTACGACGCGCTCTACGGCACCGACGCGCTCGGCGAGGAGCACGGCCTCGAGCCCGGCTCGCCCTACGACCCGCGGCGCGGCGCCCGGGTCATCGCCCGCGCCCGCGCCTTCCTCGACCAGGCCGCGCCGCTGGCCCAAGGCTCCCACGCCGAAGCCACGGCGTATCGCGTGGTCGACGGCCGGCTGCAGGTCGGCCTAGGCCAGACCCGGACCGGCCTCAAGCACCCCGAGCGCTTCGCCGGCTACCAGGGCGCTCTCGACAACCCCAGCGCGATCCTGCTGCGCAACCATGGCCTGCACGTCGAGATCCAGATCGACCGCACCCATCCTATCGGCAAGACCGACGGCGCCGGGGTCAAGGACGTCCTGCTGGAGGCGGCGCTGAGCGCCATCATGGACTGCGAGGATTCGGTCGCCGCGGTCGATGCCGAGGACAAGGTGCTGGTCTACCGCAACTGGCTGGGCCTGATGAAGGGCGATCTGGTCGAGGAGGTCAGCAAGGGCGGCAAGAGCTTCAGCCGCCGCCTGAACCTCGATCGCCAGTACCTCGCCGCCGACGGCTCGACGCTGACCCTGCCCGGACGCGCGCTGATGTTCGTGCGCAACGTCGGCCACCTGATGACCAACCCGGCGATCCTCGACGGCGAGGGCCGCGAGATCCCCGAAGGCATCCTCGACGGCGTGGTCACCAGCCTCGCCGCCCTGCACGACCTGGAGCGCCGCCGCAACTCGCGCGCCGGCTCGGTCTACATCGTCAAGCCGAAGATGCACGGCCCGCGCGAGGTGGCCTTCGCCGACGAACTGTTCGGCCGCGTCGAGGACCTGCTCGGCCTGCCGCGCCACACCCTGAAGATGGGCATCATGGACGAGGAGCGGCGCACCAGCGTCAACCTCGAGGCCTGCATCGGCGCCGCCGCGACGCGGGTAGCCTTCATCAACACCGGCTTTCTCGACCGCACCGGCGACGAGATCCACAGCGCCATGGAAGCCGGCCCCGTGCTGCGCAAGGGCGACATGAAGTCCTCGGCGTGGATCGCCGCCTACGAGCGCAGCAACGTGCTGACCGGTCTGGCCTGCGGCCTGCGCGGCCGCGCGCAGATCGGCAAGGGCATGTGGGCGATGCCCGACCGCATGGCCGACATGCTCGAACAGAAGATCGTCCAGCCCAGGGCCGGCGCCAACACCGCCTGGGTGCCCTCGCCGACCGCCGCGACCCTGCACGCCCTGCACTACCACCAGGTCGACGTCGCCGCCGTGCAGGCGGAGCTGGAGGGGGTGGATCTGGGCAGCGTGCGCGACGAGCTGCTTGACGGCCTGCTCAGCGTTCCGGTGGTCGCCGCGCCGCAGTGGAGCGCCGCCCAGATCCGCGAGGAGCTGGAGAACAACGCCCAGGGCCTGCTCGGCTACGTGGTGCGCTGGGTCGAACAGGGCGTCGGCTGCTCCAAGGTGCCAGACATCCACGACGTCGGCCTGATGGAGGACCGTGCCACCCTGCGCATCTCCAGCCAGCACATGGCCAACTGGCTACGCCACGGCGTGGCCAGCCCGGAAGAGGTCATGGAAGTCCTCCAGCGCATGGCCCGCATCGTCGACCAGCAGAACGCCGGCGATCCCCACTACCAGCCGATGGCCGCCGACTTCGAGCGCTCGGTAGCCTTCCAGGCGGCCTGCGCCCTGGTGTTCCAGGGCTGCGCCCAGCCCAGCGGCTACACCGAGCCGCTGCTGCACCGGTTCCGCCTCGCCTTCAAGCAGGGCCGGAGCTGAAGCGCACCCCCGGACCCACGAGGCAGTTCGCCGCTTCGCGGGCCTTGCCGGTTAGGCGCCGACCGGCTTGCCCCGGGCCTCGTCGCGCAGCTCGCGGCGCAGGATCTTGCCGACGTTGGTGGTCGGCAAACGGTCGCGGAACTCGATGTATTTCGGGCGCTTGTAGCCGGTGAGGTTGTCGTGCATGTGGCGCATGACCTGCTCCGTGGTCAGGGTCGCGCCGGGCTTGGCCACCACGAAGAGCTTGATGGCCTCGCCGGTGCGCTCGTCGGGCACACCGACGGCGGCGCATTGCAGCACGCCCGGCAGGCTGGCGAGGACCTCCTCCAGCTCGTTCGGATAGACGTTGAAGCCGGACACCAGGATCATGTCCTTCTTGCGGTCGACGATGCGCAGGTAGCCATCCTCCTCGATCACTGCGACGTCGCCGGTGCGCAGCCAGCCCTCGGCATCGAGCACGGCGTCAGTGGCCTCGGGGTTCTGCCAGTAGCCCTTCATCACCTGCGGTCCCTTCACCCAGAGTTCGCCGCTGTTGCCGGGCGGCAGTTCGTGCCCCTCTTCGTCGAGCACCTTGCAGAGGGTCGAGGGAAGCGGCAGGCCGATGGTGCCGGGGCGGATGTGCCCGCAGGGGTTGCCGGAAACCACCGGGCTGGCCTCGGTGAGGCCGTAGCCTTCGAGGATCTCGCAGCCGGTGACGGCCTTCCAGCACTCGGCGGTGGCCTGCTGCAGGGCCATGCCGCCGGACAGGGTCAGCTTCAGCGCGGAGAAGTCCAAGCCCCGGAACCCCTCGTCGTGGCACAACGCGGCGAACAGGGTGTTGAGGCCGACGAAGCCGGTGAACCTCCACTTCGACAGCTCCCGGACCATGGCCGGCAGGTCGCGCGGATCGCTGATCAGCAGGTTGTGGTTGCCGGTGAGCATCATCGCCATGCAGTGCAGGGTGAAGGCGTAGACGTGGTAGAGCGGCAGCGGCGCGACCAGGGTCTCGCAGCCCTCGCCCATCACGGCGCCGACCAGCGCCCGGCACTGCAGCATGTTGGCCACCAGGTTGCGGTGGGTGAGCATGGCCCCCTTGGGCGTGCCGGTGGTGCCGCCGGTGTACTGCAGCACGGCGACGTCGCCGGGGTCGGCCTCGATGTCCCGCAGCGGCCGGCCGCGCCCTTCGGCCAGGGCGGCGGTGAACGTCACCGCCTGCGGCAGCTGGTAGGCCGGGACCATCCGCTTGACGTAGCGCACCACGCCGTTGACCAGCAGGCGCCTGAGCGGCGGCAGCAGGTCGCCGACCTCGGTGACCACGACGTGGCGGATGCCGGTCTGCGGCAGCACCTCCTCGACCAGATGGGCCTTGTTGGCCAGGCAGACCAGGGCCTTGGCTCCGGCGTCGGCGAACTGCTGCTGCATCTCCCGGGCGGTGTACAGCGGATTGGTGTTGACCACGATCAGCCCGGCGCGCAGGGCGCCGAACACCGCCACGGGGTATTGCAGGAGGTTGGGCAGCTGGATGGCGATGCGGTCGCCCGGCTGCAGCCCCTCGAGTCCCTGCAGGAAGGCGGCGAAGGCGCCGGACAGCGCGTACAGCTCGCCGTAGCCGAGGGTATGGCCGAGGTTGCTGAAGGCGGGCCGGTCGGCGAAGCGCTGACAGGAGGCCTTCAGCACGGCGGGGATGTTGGGGTATCGGTCGGGATCGATTTCGCGGACCGCGCCGGCCGGATACTTGTCCTTCCAGAAAGTCTCGATCATGCAATGCCACTCCACTTCACGCATCGGCGCGGGTTGAATTCTTATTGTCCACGGGCAGACGGGCAGTTCGAGAGTAACAGGCACGCCCGGTGCCCGGAAGGCCCGCGAGCCGAGGGCTCCGCCCCGCCGCGCGGCGGTTGCCGGCGGGGGGACGTTCGGCGGCGTACGAATCGGCTTTCCTTTCCGTGAAAACCCCGGCGCCCGGCACTACAATGCGGGGTTCTGCAACGGGCCCGAGTCCGCCCTCTCCCATCGCCCCGATGGGGATTCTTCTCCCCTATAGATAGAACACCAAGGAAACTGCATGAGCCAGGTTACCAACGTCCCCTATGGCGATCTCGAAGTCGGCCAGCAAGCGAGCTACAGCAAGACCGTGGAGGAGAAGGACATCCAGTTGTTCGCCGCCCTCTCCGGCGACCACAACCCGGTACACCTGGACGCCGAGTTCGCCGCCCGCAGCCCGTACAAGGAGCGCATCGCCCACGGCATGTTCAGCGGCGCGCTGATCAGCGCCGCGGTGGCCTGCACCATGCCCGGCCCGGGCACCATCTACCTCGGCCAGACCATGCAGTTCACCCGCGCGGTAAAGCTCGGCGACACCCTCACCGTGCGCCTGGAAATCCTCGAGAAGCTGCCGAAGTTCCGCGTGCGCATCGCCACCCGCGTCTACAACCAGCACGACGAACTGGTGGTCGACGGCGAGGCGGAAATCCTCGCCCCGCGCCGCCAGCAGAGCGTCGAACTGACCCAGCTGCCGCCGATCAGCATCGGCTGACCCGCGTCGCCGGCCCGTCTGCCGGACGGGCCTCTCGCAAGCGCCGAGGCGAACTGCTTGAATGGTCCGGCCGCCGGATCGGCGGCCATCTCCGTACAGCAGAAGGAAGGTTCGCCATGAAGATCGTCAACGCCCGCCTGCGCGGCCGCGAAGGCCTCCACCGCATCGAACTGGACGGCACGCGCATCGCCGCCCTCGTCGCCCAGCCGGCCCTCGCCGACGCCGGCGACGACCTGGACGCCGCCGGCAACCTGGTGGTGCCGCCCTTCGTCGAGCCGCACATCCACCTGGACGCCACCCTCACCGCCGGCGAGCCGGCCTGGAACATGAGCGGCACCCTGTTCGAGGGCATCGAGCGCTGGGCCGAGCGCAAGGCGCTGGTCACCCACGAGGACATCAAGACGCGGGCGAAGAAGGCCATCGACATGCTGGTCGAGCACGGCATCCAGCACGTGCGCACCCACGTCGACGTCACCGACCCGACGCTCGCCGCGCTCAAGGCGATGCTCGAGGTGCGCGAGGAAACCCGCCACTTGATCGACCTGCAGATCGTCGCCTTCCCGCAGGAGGGCATCGAGTCCTACAAAGGCGGCCGCGAGCTGATGGCCGAGGCGATCACGCTGGGCGCCGACGTGGTCGGCGGCATCCCGCACTTCGAGAACACCCGCGAACAGGGGGTCAGCTCGATCAAGTTCCTCATGGACCTCGCCGAGCGCAGCGGCTGCCTGGTCGACGTGCACTGCGACGAAACCGACGACCCGCAGTCGCGCTTTCTCGAGGTGCTCGCCGAGGAAGCGCGGGTGCGCGAGATGGGCGAGCGGGTCACCGCCAGCCACACCACGGCCATGGGCTCCTGGGACAACGCCTACTGCTCCAAGCTGTTCCGCCTGCTGAAGCTGTCGCGGATCAACTTCGTCTCCTGCCCCACCGAGAGCATCCACCTGCAGGGGCGCTTCGACACCTTTCCCAAGCGCCGCGGCCTGACCCGGGTCGCCGAACTCGACCGCGCCGGCCTGAACGTCTGCTTCGGCCAGGACTCCATCGTCGATCCCTGGTACCCGCTGGGCAACGGCAACATCCTGCGCATCCTCGAAGCCGGCCTGCACATCTGCCACATGCTCGGCTACGCCGACCTGCAGCGCGCCCTCGACCTGGTCACCGAGCACAGCGCCAGGGCCCTGCAGCTCGGCGAGCGCTACGGCCTGGAGGTCGGGCGGCCGGCCAACCTCCTGATCCTCTCGGCGGCCAGCGACTACGAGCTGCTGCGCACCCAGGGCCACGCGCTGGTGTCGATCCGCCACGGGGAAGTCCTGATGCGCCGCACCCCGGCGCGGATCGAGCGCTGTTCCTGAACCGCTAGAGCATTTTTTGAAAACACGAATTCGACACGCCGGGGTTGCTCTTCCTAGTCATTTCGGTTCTTCTCTCCTGCTCGGACAAGGAGACCAGAATGGCTCGGGCATACAGTACGGACCTTCGCCGGCGCGTCGTCGACGCGGCCATGGGCGGGCTGTCGGCTCGGCAGGCCGCCGAGC
>Ga0209467_1000243_pt1 | contig 94122 bp, 91 predicted proteins | sample Higcelwee11metaG_FD_187175 | JGI IMG/M metagenome (GOLD analysis project Ga0209467, IMG submission 187175) | Freshwater pond sediment microbial communities from the University of Edinburgh, under environmental carbon perturbations - High... | ecosystem: Environmental > Aquatic > Freshwater >...
AGGCACAGCAGGATATATGACTTGATCTTGCCAGCATGTGTGGTGCTGTTAAAGAGCCGGAATTCAATGGTGCCTTTCTGGAACACACTATGTAGGTTCAAACAATGATAACGGCTACCATGATAATGCTCCCGATGGCCATCCCCGCCGTTGTACCAGATGCGACTGACATCGTCGAGAGTCCGGGGCTTTTTCCGGTTAAGCTCATCCAGAAAGCTCTGCTCCACCTTCTTGCAATATTGCCGCTCCCTTGCCACCTCCACCTGCATGGCTTTGTAAATCATATCCTCCTTGGAGGCCATAATGTTAGTGATGTTTCGGAGAGTATTGGCATTATGCGGTGAAGCATCCAGGTGAATGTGAATGCCACAGGATTTATTCACAAGCATCCCGGCCTCCCGAAGCTTGCGCACAATCTCTTGTATGGCTTCGATATCTTCATAGAGGCAGATGGGACTGACCAGCTCCACACTGTAAGTGTTGTCGGCGGCAACAACCCGCCGCCCTTCTTTTTTTTCTGTGGTAATGCTGGCATCGCTCATGACCTTCCATCGGCGACTCTGGCTGTCCAGGACGGAATACTCACTGTAATATCCGCCATCCGAGCTGACAGGCCGCTCGAAAAATTCAGCCATCACCTGTGCGGCTCTCTGGCGGGACAGCCCCGTCATCTCAATTTCAATGCCGAAGCGCTGCTCCTTCATGTCCATGTTTTTTCACCCCTTTCTCAGAACATCTGCATCCCGCCCATGTTGCTTTTGATCTCCAGCTCTTCATGAATGAAGGCTTCGCAGGCGCCCATCATCCAGCGTTGGAGTTCATCACGCCGCCAGGTATCCAGAAGATTGCCACCTGTTTTCTCATCCAACACAATGATTTCTTCCCATGCCCTGTCGGTGAGCGCCTTGGCGGTTGGCAGATGTCTCTCTGCGCAACCCTCCAACATCCCGTCAATGAAGCGGTCCATGATAGCGCCCAGCTTCTCAACATCGGCACGGGTATAGTAAGCCCTGACCGCCGCCGCTGGCTGTTCATAAGACCAACCCTCGATGCAGTTCGCAAGATTTTTCAGGATTTCTTCCTTGCCAGCCGCACAGGTTTCGTCCGACAGATAGGACTGCATCATGGTATAGATGTCACGCTGGCGGTCGGGGACATAGGTAATGGGAGCCAGTATATCGTTGAGGATATATGTCTTGCTTTCCTTGAATTGTTCGAGCTTGTCCATTAGCGCCCACCCGCCGTTCCAAAGAGTTTCGCCTTATACTCCGGGGCGGTGACCATGAGGTTGTACCGCTCATTGCCACATTTGTACAGGCAAACACCCCGCTGCGGGTACCGGATGAGGTTGTATTCCGATTCCTCAAGTTGGAGAGTGTCCATATAGAACCGCTTGTCAATGTTGCCGGCGTTGAACAGAAAAGCATGAGCCGGAATGGAGAACAGCGGCTTGGTGTATTCCCGGATTCCTTCCAGGTTGAAATCCTCAAGGTTCTGACTCGAAAGGATCACTGACGAATCCTTTTTTCTGACACGCTTCATGAAATTACGGACATATTCCACAGCGGTCAGGTTGGATAGGAACAAATAGAACTCGTCAATGCTGGCGGCGGTATTGCCGATTGTAAGAAGCTCATTGCTCATGTAGGACAACACGTTGAACAGAAGAGCATTTCGCAGGTTCTTGCTGACCTGCAAAAGCCCCTTGACGCCGAAGGTTACAAACTCATTGTTCGTGATATTGGTGTGCCCGTCAAAGAATTTGGACTCCGCGCCCTTGCACAGGGAGTGGAGCCCAAGGCAAATTTCACGCAAGGTATCCGCGGTATAGAGCTGGCGCCGACCTTCATCAAATTCCTTATACTCCGACTCTATCAACTCATACAGGTCGGACAAAACAGGATAATCTTCGGGCTTTAGGCGGTCAAAATTGCTGTGATCACTAATGCCCCATTTATCGTAGAGGTTACCCAGCATGATTTCAATGGTGTCGATCTGTCGGTCATCAAAATCCTTGTAGGCACGGAAAAAGTCTTTGAGAAAGCTGATGTGCTGGCTGAGCTTGGAAGTCTGCCGGAACGTCTGGGGCGCTTCCGTATCTTTAGGATCACCGGTTTCGTCCCATGTCTTGAGCTCCAAAACATTAATGATGTACTCGCCGGTCATCAGGTCAATGAAGCAGCCACCCAGGGTATTGGTGAGATCCTCAAACTCCATTTCCGGGTCAAGGCAGATCACCTTCATGCCGGATTCCCGCAGGTTGGTGAGGATGAGCTTTAACAAATAGCTCTTGCCCTGGCCGGAGTTGCCTAAAATCAATATGTTGGCGTTGGTCTTATCGTCGGCGCGCCGGTTGAAGTCCACAAGGATGTTGCTGCCGAATTTGTCGCGCCCCAGGTAGAAGCCGTTGGGATCTGTTCTACCGCTGTAATTAAAGGGATAAAGATTGGCAACTGAACTGGCGGGCAGAACACGTTCAAACTGATCGCTAAATATATTCCAGCCGGAGGGCATAACCGACAAAAAGCCTTGCTGCTGGCGGAGCAGGAGCCTGTCTACATTGAGCTTGCTTCGCACCAGCTCCGTCAGCACCTCGGTCTGCAGGAGCTTGAGCTGGTCAAGATCATGGGCGGACAGCTCGATGTATACCGCCGCGTGAAGGAGGGGTTCCTTGCTCCGGTGCATCTGCGTCACGATGGTGGCAACATCCTGCAGATTGCTTTCGGCGGTGACCGTCTGTTGTAAATTCTGGGTGCTGCTCCGCTGCATCCGGTTCTTATTGGCGGCATTGCTGATGATTTTCTTTTCCTCAACAGGGCTCACATGCCGAGTATAAATGTGCAGCGTCACCCCGTCCTTTTCGCCAAGGTACCGGAGGATGGCCTGTTCCTCAGTGGCTGTAGGATATTCACGGAGCGCCCAGACGCAACGGTAGGTGTTGCCGCAAATGAAGTGGTCGGTGTTGAATTTGATGATGCTTGGGGCAATCATATCGAGGAATTCCTGGATGCGGATGTCCTCCTGTGGGGGTGACTGAGGTTTTGCTTTTCTTGGCATAGAGATTCATCCTCTCTTTTCCGAATTTGATTTAAAGAAATAAGAAAGCCGCCACAAATGTGACCGCTCAAGTTGAAGATAGCTGATGCTATGGTATAATTATTTACAAGCATGCTGATTGAATTGCATTGCTCGTAAAAAGGGCATTGACGGTCAAGCCAAATCGCTGCCCACATGCTATCCTGTTTACAAGGAGGTGCTTTAACATGCACGCATGGGAACAAATACAAATAACCATAGACTACATTGAGGAAAATCTTTCAGAGGAAATGAAAATCGAAAATCTGGCGAAGCTTGCTTCACTGTCGCAGTTTTATTATCAAAGGCTATTCAGCCGATTGGTGAAAAGACCGGTGAACGAATATATTAGGCTGCGCCGCCTCGCCAAAGCATCCGAGACTTTACTGGATAAAAACAAGCGGATTCTGGATATCGCTTTGGATTTTGGCTTTTCCTCTCATGAGACTTTGACACGAGCCTTTAAGGATGCTTTTGGAATGACGCCGGAGGATTTCCGTGCCAACCCTGTCCGCCTGAATAACTTTGTGAAACCGCAGTTGCTGCTGAACTACACACTTGTCGACGAAAATGTGCCTTTGATTGCCAATGGGATCATTCTTGAAATTACACAGCGAAATATTTCATCGCCCCAATATTTCATTGGACTTACAGCAGAAGAACCTATTAGCCAGATGCCCGGCGGCGGTGAGACCGGTGTAGACGCATTGGGAAAGCTATGGGATACGTTCCACGAAAACAAACCAGCCATACAAGGACTCAAAGAGGATGGCGATGAACTTGGCGTTGCTTACGTCGGAACAAAGGATGGCTATTACTGCTATTTTTCCGGCGCTGAAGCTGCTTCGAATGAATCAGTTGAAGGTTATTCCTCATGGGAATTACCCAAAGGTGAATATATCATCTGCTCTTTTGAGGCGGAGGACTTTGAACATCTTGTAATGGATGCAGTATATAAGGCTCACAAGTATATGTTTGAAACATGGCTTCCGAATCACAAGCTTGTTTCCAAGTCCTTTGCGGTGGAGCGTTATGCCAGCCATAGTCCGGAAACAACCAGCATGGAGGTATGGGTGATGCCTGTACCCATGGAGTAAAAATTTTGTGGTTATGGAGGAGAAAATGTGGAATGGCGCACGTTGTATAGTCAAAGTAATCCGCCGGTATTAGACGATATCAGCGATTATGCGAACACCAGGCTTTGGCAGAGACTGAATTCATTTTTGCAGAACACTTATCAGATTCAGCCGAAACTCTCCTACAGCCAATGCTCTATGCAACCCGGCTGGAATATAAAATACCAAAAAAGCGGCAAGTCTCTGTGCACGCTTTACCCGATGGAGGGATTTTTTATTACCCTTGTAGTGATCGGCAACAAAGAAAACTTTGAAGCCGAACTGATGTTGCCTTCGTTTAGCAAATACACACAAAGTCTGTATCAAAATACCGCTTTTTCTGCCGGAGGTCGTTGGCTGATGATAAATGTTACAGAACCTGCGATTCTGGATGATGTAATCAATTTAATACAAATACGGGTAAACCCCCAATAACCTGCTGACAAAAAAGAGAGGCAACCGATTCTTTACGTTGCTTCTCTTTTCCTATCCCCGCACAGCTGTTGTTTCATCGTCTATAAGTCACACGCCGGATACTCACGCAACGCCAAAACACAACGAAACGTATTGCCGCAGATGAAGTGATCTGTCTGAAATTTGATGATTGAAGGCGTAGTCATGTCCAAAATTTCCTGAATACGCACATTCTCCGGGACCTGTTTCATTTCCCTGCGCTTTTCTCTATTCATTCAGAATCACCCATCTTTCTCCGTCAAAATCCTCGAACCTCTCGGTCGTGACATTCTGCTCAAAGTAGACTGCGAGGATTTGCTGGATGTCCTCCTTGCCGGCGCGCTTGGTGGAGAAGCCTTGCTCTCGCAATGTTTTCTCAATGCGGTTCAGGTACGGGAACACTTCGCTTTCCTTCTCGTTGCGCAGCCTGATAACGACAAGAAATTCCCGCGCCGTCGCCATCTGCACCTGTATCCGGTCAAGGTGGTTAAGGTCATTCTCCAGCAGCCTGCGTACAGCCGGATTAATTTCCTGCTCCATGCGGCTTTTCAAGAAACGTTTGTTGTCCTCGAAGTTTTCCCGGCTGTTCAGACACAGAAACTCCAGCTCCGCCATGCCTTTTAGCACAGTCATTAAGGCATAGATCCGCGCAGATATGCTGTTCTCTGACAGGACGGAAATATTGGTGGGCTTGATGATAAAATACACCAGTTCATCGCCGCGGAAGGTTTTTAGACTGTGATCGGTGACGTCTTGGGTACTAATGAGCTGGCGGGTGAACTGCTTTTGCTTCGCTCTTTTCTTTTCTGTTTTAATCATTGTTCAGTATACCCCCATTCATAGATCTGTTGTTTCGTAAGAAAGAAAGCACAGGCATATTTGATAAAGTCGAGGATGCTGGTATCGTCAAACCGAATGGTCAAAAAAGTATAGAGAGCTGTGATGACGATGGGCGGCAGAAACTTAAGCTGCGCCAGAGCAAACACAGAGAGCAAAAGACCGACGCCGATAATGCCGATGTCTCGAAGCTGCCATAACCACAATGCCGCTTTGGATTTCAGGTTGTCGGGGTAAATATACATTCAGATTCCTCCTGTTCTTGTTTGGATTTTCGCAAAAAATATGTGATTCCCCGAAGCACATGCCCCACGCAGGGGATCGCCACGCTGTTGCCGAGGGCCTTGTACCTTGCGCTGTCCGAGGCGCCTGGGATATCCGTCCAGTAGTCAGGGAAGCCCTGGAGCCGTTCGCATTCCAGAGGAGTCAGGCGGCGTATCAGCTTGCCGACCCGGACAGGATGCAGGGTATTAAGGGAATAGCCGCCGCTTGGATGGGATTGGAGGGTGCCACATAGGTCACCGTTTTCAGTTCCGCTTCGGCAATCAACTCCTGCGATTTCGGTTTCCCAGACAAGATCAGTCGCGTCCTTATATTGTCTGGCGCTCTGTGTGCTGACCACAGCATTTGATGCATATTCGTCGCTCCGCTGCTGGGAAAATACACAGTGTCTGTCAGTAGCCGTCACGGTATAGCTGATGTCCGGCTGAACACCGATGCCATTGCCGCCGTTGTGATCCTGCCGGTCAATGATATTTCCAGCAATGCAGTAGGTTTCAGCAGGCGGCAGTTCGGCACATTCACCCTCAGAAAGCACCGAAGACTGAGAAATGAGCGGCACATTATTGCCGCCGGTACCGTACTGGGCGGACATGGCGGGAGCCACCTCATGAGGACCGATATAACGCGAGTCAATGCCATGGTTCTCAAACAGCTCCGGCACCTGACTTAGTACGAGCGGTGGGTGACCGTCCATTTGAGCGCGCAGAGTGGCTGTCATGTTTTCCGTTACATCCATGCGATTGCCGCCCTGATCGTTAAGAAACAGGACAGACGGTACCATATTTGTGCCGCTTTCCGGAACCTGATTGTTATTTTCTGCGGATACATAACCGTGACCGCCGCCTTCACCTCCGTAAAGGGAGGGCCACACGCCGTCACTTTCATAGATGCGGCGGCTCTGAACATCCCATGAGGTCAGTGATTGTCGATCGATTATTCCTGTATTGGATGGATTCCCGCCTGGATCTCCAGCGCCTGTTTGAGAACAGGAGGCAGTTCCTTGCCGCGTTTCCTCGCCCTGCGCAGAATCCCCAAACAGGCTGTCCTGCTTAAATAATATTTCGGGTGCGGTGTGTCCTCCAAAATCTGCGACAAGATAGATTCTTTTGCGCCTTTGTGGGACGGACCAGTATTGAGCATCATAAACTCTCCAAGCAAGGGAGAATTGATCTCCCAATATGACCCCAGCAGATTGCCATACCCCTCCCGGAGGTCGAAGTATAGATATGGTACTGTCAGCAATTCGGCAGGTTTCTTCAAGAACCGCCCGGAAGTCCTCTCCGTCTGCGCTGGAGAAGGCTCCGGGTACATTCTCCCAGACCATGTACCGAGGTCGAACAGCGTCAGCTGTCCTTCCGTTTGCTTTGTCATGGACTCTCATCTCCTTTATGACACGGATCTGCTCCATGAACAGTCCAGAGCGCTCGCCTTGAAGCCCCGCACGTTTACCAGCAACCGATAAATCCTGACACGGGCTACCCCCGCAAACTGTATCGACAAGGGGCAATTCAGCACCCTTCAGCTTTGTAATGTCGCCCACATGGAGCATTTCCGGAAACCGTGTTTTTGTGACATCTATGGGAAACGGCTCAATTTCGCAGGCCCATACAGGGGTAAAGCCCTGCCGGACGCCTGCCAGCGGGAATCCGCCGATCCCGTCAAACAGGCTGCCTAGGGTCAGCGAAACACTCAATACTGAAGCTTCATGCCGTGGGAAGGCGCTTCCTCATAAGTGTCAAAGGTCACAGGCTCACCATCCTGCTTCAGCCAGGCTTCCGCTGCACCGTAGATGGAAGCGGCACTCCGGCGGGCCCAGATACCATATTGCTTCATAGAGATTCCTCCTAATATTTGTTCTGTTGACAAGGTTTTAATTGGAATGCCGAGACACTCAGCTTCCGCGATTTCACAGCGCATGCCGGGACTGATTCGTTCTCCGCAGACCCACAGTTCTTCACAGGAGGCCAGTACCCGCAGTCCCATTTGAATGCCGATTTCTCTTTCCGAGGGTACGACGTCATCTAAAATCTGAGGGTACAGCAGGTGCGGAGCAACGGGAGCACAGTCCTGACCGGCCGCGTAAAGGCAGGCGGCTCTGGCAAACCGGATATTGTTCTCAATGTTCCCCGCATAGGGGGAACATATATACACCAACTTCATTTCGCGGCGACCGTCTTAACAACTGTGCGCGTCATATTTACGGCAGACTGTGCGGTATATACGGCGCTCATAAGGTTCGCCTTTGTAGATGTATCCAGTCCGAAGGCACCCGCAATGCGGGGGATCTCCCCGGCGGACAGCATCAGTCCAAGTCCCAGCATGGCGTGATCCTTGACCACCATGAGTCCGGCAATGAGGATTGTGGACTGCAGAAAAGCTGTCAGGCACAGCCCAATGATCTGCTTGCACCAGCTGACAAAGCCGTCAATATATCCGCGGGGAACACTGAACATGTACAGGCTGCCTACCGCGATCTGGATGAGCAGGATGCCTCCGCGCTTTAAGTTTGCGAAAAACACCTTGATTACCGCGTATCCCATGAGGATGAGGATAAACAGCCTCATAATGGGGCTGGTGATGACATTCAATCCTCCAAACACACCGGTGCTTCCTGCGTTTTCGAGGCTACCTGCGGCATTCAGCTCGCTAATGATATTTCCGGCAAGGGTGCCGATTCCGGAACCGAAGCCGGTAATCCCAGCCGCGAGGCTGATCTGCAGGGAAACAGATAATTTGTACAGCTCCACCGGTACGGTGGAAAACAGTCCTACAGCCATAAAGCCCTTGATGGCATTGAGCGCGGTATCCTTGATGCCTCCGCGGCCGGATTGATACTCAATGCCGCATTCAAAGACCGAGACTACCAGCCCTGTGCCATAAAGCGCCCAAGCCAGATAAACAAAAAACAGGACGATGGACTGTACCCAGTTCACCTCAAACAGGTCAGCACCCATGTTACCCATTTCGGCGAAGAAGTTGCCGAGAAAGCCGATGATCTGGCTGTAAACCCAATCCAGGATCTGACCCAGCACAGTGTCGGCAGCAAAATCCCATATGAACATGGGCAGTTACCTCCTTTCGAATAAAAAATAGAGAGTCTGTGATTGTCCAGGCTCCCGAATAGACTGCATATTTCTACATGCCAAGGATCTGCCAGATATATATAGGAGCAGTCAGGGTAAACACCAGGCAGGCGAACAGGATGGCCGGCGCGGCCCATTCAAACTGACCATGCTTTCTGTAATCAAAATACGCGGTGCCCAGTTTAGCGAAGAAAAACACTGCCAGAATCAGGTCGATGGCAGGGAAAACTACTTTGTTGACCACCGTCTTGATCTGTCTGGAGGCATCTTTCCAAGTACTCTCTATCGCGCCTGCCACGTCCCCGGAAGGCCCGGCGTAGGCTGTTACGCTGAACATGCATACCAGTAGCAATACTACGCAAAGTACAGGCAGGACTCGTTTCAGTTTCATAGGATTACCACCTTTCAATATTGATTTTTGCAAAGAAAAAGACCGCAAAGCTTTTTTGCCCTGCGGTCCTGTTTCTTTTTTCTGTTGTTTATGGCTTTACCGGCGCGATGTGCCAGTCATCCCAAAGGCTTCCCCTAATAGTCACAAAGTCGGTGAGGTTCATCGATAGCATGCCGTCCGGCGTCCAGCAGTCGATGAGCCAGGCATACGGCGTATAGCTTCCATTCGGAAACCAGATCGGTGTAAAATGCGTCCTGCGTTTGTAGGTTGAGTATTTGTTGGATGAAAACTCAAATTTAGAGTTGTATCCCCGGCTCGTTCTCTCCAGCAGACGCCAATACGTTTTGTAATGGAATTCGGGAAAATAGGTGACAGCCGTCTGTGCGTCAGTGACTGCCGAAGATTGGTTTGTTCTGACATTGGCAGTGACAGTCTGATTAATTCCGTAGCCGCTTTTCATGGTTTTGCCCGAAGCGGTGGGGTTTTTGGTGTCCGGAACGATGCTCATAGAAGCGGAAATGCTTGCGGTGTAGGCGTTCCAGTCAAACTTCCACCACCCATGATCGCACCAGTAACCGTCCTCATCGGAGCCATGCCATACCCAATAGGCATACCACCATGGACGCCATACGCCCCATGAGGCTGAGGTTTTCTCCGCCTTATTGAGAACGGAGACTTCAGAGTAGCAATCGTTGCGGTCATCGGCTACCGGATTGGGGGGATCGTTTCCAGAAAGATCCACAATCTTTGCGGTGATGGTTCCCTGGCTCGCCGAGCTGCCGCCCGATACCGACACATTAATGGTCATAGTCTGCGGCGTAGAGGGTGTTGTCCAGCGCACCCATACGAGCTGGCTGTCGCCCGCTGGATAATATACACCTCTTACGGTATAGGTCTGACCGCCGATTGTAAATCTTACAATAACAGGATGGTCCGGGTCTGCCTGACCGCCTCTCACAGTCACTGAGGTGATGACCTCCGTATTGACCCGGTACTCATAATCGTAAGTGGTGACCTCCGGAGACTCCGGCTCCGTTTCATTAAAGCGCACAATGCCGATTCCAAGCGAAGAGATAATATCTGCATTTGATGCAGGGGTGGTAGTTAATCCATCCCAGGCTGGGTAACCTAGATCCGGCGTTTCGAGAAACATTGCCAGCGGCAGGTTTTTATGACTGAGAGACACCATCTTGCTCCGCAGACCACCGTCCAACTGTTGGTCAAAAAGCGCAGCTTCGGTGGCGGTCATGGCATACTTGATTCCCCCGAAAGTCATATAGGCAATTGGCTCTATCAGGATTTTATAGTTGCCATTGATCAGAACATTGTAATCAAAGCCGGTGATATCAGCAATCGTCATAATCATATACTCTGAGCAAAAATATTCCTTGATTTCTTCGATGCTGGACTGGCCACTGCTTGAACTGATAATTTTGGGAATCGTCTGATCAGGCTTTTCCACAACATATGTTGTGGTAACTGGCGCTAATGATCGATCTGATGTATAAGAAAGTTTTGATATCTTCCCAAAATATACACTGATACTTGGCTTCTTGTTTGAAAAGTCAATAGGCGTAGACACAGGAGTCCTATCACTTGCTCTCACAATAGTTACACGTATTCCCTCATCTCCGACATTCCAATAGTTTTCGCCTGTTCCACTGCCAATACCACCTCCCCCGTGATCAATATTTCCATCCCCTTCCGCAAAAGCGCTAACCGGAGTGAAAAGTGTTAGAAGTAAAGTAAGCATTAGAAAAATGCTGAGATTCCTTCGCATAAATCCTCCTTAAACAAGAAAAGAAACACCACGAATTTGTAGTGTTTCTTTTCTATTTTATTGCTTATACCTTAATCCATGTTACCGACTTGTTTATCAATATCTCCATCAGATCCGACTTCATTCTGCTGAACCACACCACCATTATCTTCAATCCAACCAAAACCGGGGACATAGATTTTTCCGTCCTTTTTATCTCCGGATTTCGGCGTAGGAGAAGGTGTACTACTCTCAGGCTTTGTCACCTTGTCATGCTCCACCGGAGTCACTGTGATCACTTTTTCTCCATCGGGAGTTTTGCACGGATCAATTTTTGCTTCCTCAGATGGTTCAGCAGGTTTGGTGAACTCTGCCTGGATGCTCTGCTCGGTACCGTTGGAATCACCAATGTCCGTGGATTGAGCAGGTGTTACAGTTGAATCAATGGGTTGGGCGTTTACCTCCGGCGTCTTGATTGGATCTGCGGAAGGTGTCGGGATTTCTGTGCTAGGGTTAACAGTGTCCGATATCGCGGAGGAAAGCTGGACGGACACGTCTTTGGGTTCCTCCGTTTTGAACTGCGAGACTATTGCTATAACAAGGATTACACACACTACGCCGAGCCCGGCGAGGGTGAGCCGTTTCTTTGCTCTATCAGTAAGTTTCATAGGATTTACCTCCTTTTTAAAGGTTGCTGATTTAGTTTTTTCAACCACACCATACTACAGAAGTTTCCGGAAGTCTATCAGCAATCCGAAAACAGTTAAAATAAAGGCATATATTTGGCCTGCACCTTGAGATTTATCTGCATCTGCGACAGGCTTTTCCCGCCAAAGGACATCGGAGCCTCCAACCTTATGGTCGCATCCGCAAGAAATCCTTTGGAATTGTCAGGATTCACAGGGGCAAAGGGCATGTTTTCAAGGTCAACAGAAAGATCCGACAAGCGGAACTCAACCGCGTTTCCTGCATATTTCACATGGTATACGTTTTCCTGCCTAAGCCCCAGCAGATGATCCAGCCTGCCGTACATATCACTGTAGTCCAGGCTTTCCTCAAAGTCATCGGCTGAGGGCTGATATGCTCCGCTGTAGCCCTCTCGCACACCGTGATACACGTTGTCATAGCTGTCGTTTACTGTCGAAATCACAGCAGACTGTACCGCATCACGAACACCCTGGGCGATAATCATCAGCCTGATATATTCGGATATGCCGCAAAAAATAATCACAAGGGCCAGGGTCACTGCGACGATGAGCGGGAAGGACGTACCTTTTTTGTTTCTAATTATATCATATGTTTTACCAGCTGTCACTTCCAGTACACCTCGCTTTTGCCTGACGCCTGCGACTTCAGGGTAACGGGAAAGCTCCCGAAGCCGCCAAACAGACCGAGATCCATTTGTGTGGTGACTGTCACGGTAAATTCCTCATTGAGTTGGAGCCTTCCGGTTTTTGACCATAAAATATCCGGTGAAAGCCCTGTCTTCTCCGTGAGAACCTGCGCCCGTAGGGTGGTTTCGCTGCCGACGCGCCCGGCTATTTCTGATTCCCGGCACAGCTCGACAGCATAGGTGTCCAGCTGGTTCTTGGTCACGAACACTGGCAGGACGCTCACCGCCACGGCGATGACCATCATCACGCACAGCACCAGCACCGCCACATCGATATATCCCTCACCGCGCCGGGTGCGGAGCAACTTCAGCATAGGTGCACCTCCTGTTCGAGCGGGCGAAAGGCTTCGTCCAGCTCGTAATCCTGCTCGGCATCCCTCTTGTCCGCGATATTCCACAGGACATGACTCATTTCCTGATCGTGGGATACATTTTGTTCGTTCAACCATTGATCCCGCACCACCTCCAGCGGATTATCAAACCGCAGCAGGTACTCCATATGGTCAATGGAATAGTCGCCCGCATAAAGCTCGTTATATACGAGAGAATTGGCGGCAATCTCTTGCGCGCGGACGATCAACACTGAGGGAGAACACTTCAGCAGTTCCTTGTAATAAACGTCGTTGCTTTTGTCCAGCTTTTCCATTAGTGCTTCCAGCACTTCATTTTTCGTCATGGGTCATCCTCCTTTCCATAAACGGCTCACCGCTAAAACATATTGCCTAGGTAATTGAATATCTCTACGGCGATGATAGCCAGATAAGTGAGCAGGAAGCACAGTAGCATCACAAAGGAAAACACGCGGATTTTCGGCGGAACCTTCTGTGCCTGCCCCTTGAGACGCTGCAGTTCCAGGGCTTTAAAGTCATGCGCCAGCATCTGAAAATATACGGCGCTGTCATCGCCCCGAAGGACGCCGATCAGTCCTCTGACGACATCGGAAAGCATCGGGGAGTTGAGCCTTGCTTCAAACCTTGTCAGCGCCGCCTCGTAGCTGGAGGAGCGCATGTCCGCGGTCAGCACATCCAGCTCCCTGACAAAGGCAGAACCTGCGTTTTTCTTGTAGTTTTCCATCATAACCAGTACGTCGCGGCTGGCCTTCAGGGCTTGTTCAATCGTTGCCACAAAGCGCGGTAGCTCTCCCTCAATCTGATCCCGCTTTTCCCGAAGCTGCTCATCCGCTTTCCGGATTTCCTTGAAATAGGTCAGCACAGCCAGAATAATCAGCACTGGTGAGAACAGCGGGAGCAGAATCAAGCAGGGGATTACCCCCAGCAGGATTGTCCCGGCTTTTGTAATGGCATAGGCGGAGTACACCTCCGGTGTCATGGAAATCCCCGCTGCCTTGAGGACATTTGCCATACGGCTGTGCTTATACTCATCCATGCGGATATATTTTGATAGTTTTACCGCTCTAGACATGAGCCAGGCTTCCACCATTTTGGCGGCTTTTTTATTTTCTTTCCCCGCACCCAGCATGGCTTTGGCCGTTCTCATGGTCGGCAACTTCAGCATATCTGCCAGAATGAAATACAGCCCTACGGCAAGAAGAATTCCGGCAAATAACAGTTGTGTCATCATCTCCGTCACCTCCTGTACTCGATGGGCTTGGTCAGCTTGATGACAAACGCTGTGGAGGTAAAGATCGCCGCCGCGCAGACCGCCAGAATGACCTGCCCCTCCACGGTATGCATCAAAGTGTGGTACCAGTCCTTATTGAGAAAATACATGATCGGCACGTTGCCGATGACCAGCAGAGCCATGATGATGAATTCCTTACGTGGTTCAAATACCAGGTATTCCAGCTCGGCGTTGACGATGCGCATGTCACTTAGCTTACCGACAATCGGGGTCAACGTGGTTTTCAGGCTGCGGTCATACTGGCAAGTGGCAATGGCATCGCACCATTCATGAAACACATCGTTGTCAATTTTGGGCTTCATAGCATGAAGCGCCGTGTCAATATCAGGATTAATGAGCTTTACCTGCATAAGAAATTCCGCAAACACGTTCCGCACAGGAGGATTTAGATATTGAATGCTTTCCTCCACCGCCGTGAGGATATCCTCGTTTCTAAGATAGGCTGTGGTAATGATGGACAGGGCCGTTTCCAGTTCCGCGGCAATGTTATTTTTGTAGTGGGTGGCCGTAAGCCTGATGTACCAGAAAGGGATAAACATCATACCCAACGCCAGCACCGGCACGAGGAACACATTGCCCATCAGGATGGCAAGGCTGGCACCCGCGGCAAAGAATAGAAGAGACGACGCACATATGAGAGAAAAACGACCGCTCCGTCCGGTGATGGCGAGGATTTCCTGTACTTCAGCAATCTCCCCGCGGAAGAAGGACAGCTTTTTCCGATGGGCGGCTTCGTTGATCTCCGCCCGGATGCTTTTGTTTTTGCGTGCCAGGAACCCAAAGAGACCGTCGGTAAATTCCAAAGGCGAGAGTCCCAGCAGCAAAAAGGCGCCGGTAATGAAGCCGACACTAGCAATCAGTTGAACCATGGTCATACGGCTTCACCTCCCATCGTAAGGATTTGCTTTAAAGTATCCTGGGGAATCCCATTTTCCAAGAAGCGCTTCTGCAGGCTCTGGGAAATTCCCTGTACTGCGCTATGGCGGCCGTTGATGATAAATTTCCCGCCCTCCACACGGTTTTCAGTAATCTGGAACTGGAACAGGCTGCGATAGCTCCGGGCGCCATTCGGCAGGATTTCGCATTCCATGACCTCCATTAATCGGCGCTGCTTGTTTTCCAGCTGCTTGGCAAACACCACAATGGGGAATGCCTCTGTTACCAGATCCATGAGGGTATTGTCCGCCATGTCATATTTTCTTTTGCACAGGGTGGCCATACGGCGCCAGGTGGCTTCGCACGAGTTGGAGTGGATGGTGGTCAGCACAGTGTGCCCGGTTCTCGCAGACTCCTGGGCGGCATAGGCTTCCGGTCCGCGCATCTCGCCCACGCAGATGATTTCAGGGTTGAAACGCAGGGCCATGTCGAGCAGGATGTCCTGATCAATGTTCTGTCTCTCGTTTTCACTCATGCGGGTAAGCGTATGGATGACGCTGTTGCAGACCTTTCCGTCTTTCTGACGCACCAGCGCCAGCTCACGGGAGCCATTTTCAATACTAAAGATACGCTTGTTATCCGGTATGGTGGTCAACAGCCAGCCTGCTAAAGTGGTTTTTCCGGAGCTGGTGGCGCCTGCCACACAGATTGAGATGCCGTATCGCAGACATTGCGCTAGAAAATCGAGCATCGGTTCGGTGGCGGTCCCTCCCTGGACTAAATCCTCTTTTTTCATGGACTGGGGGTTCACGATACGGATGGAGGCGGATACCCCCACATCCTCGTCCACCAGCGGGGTTTTCAGTACGGCAATACGGATGTTTTTAGAGAGATGCCCCAGGATAGCAGGGCTGGCGTTGTCCAGCACCATGCCTGATACATGGAGCATGCGGCGCACCACGTTGATGGCATGCTCCGGGCTGTCAAAGTGTTCGTCCAGCTTCTTGGTGGTACCGTTGCTGTACTGAACCTCCACATCGTTCCAGGCGTTGACATCGATTTCCTCGATACCGTTGCCAAAGATATACTTGGTGAGGAAGGAGAACTCCGCCATTTCAGTGTACAGGACATCCACCAGCTGTATCTGTGTCATGCCTGCAACAGCAATGCGGTAATCCTGAACATATTTGGTGATGTACCGCTTGACCAGTGTCTTGACTTCCTCCGTGCCTCCATCGGTGATCAGCGTTGAGTATTTGCTTGAGATGTACTCCTGTACTTCATGAAGCACCGAGCCTAATTCCCTGGCAGTCCCATCAGATGAAAAAAGCAGGCTTTGGCTGCCTGTCATGCTTGCCGGGTCTGACACGTGGGTATTTATGTCTTTCGCCGGGGACGTTTTGTCTAACTGTCGGTTATATTCCTTCATACGCCGAACACCTCCTTTGCAATTTTGACGATATCGGTGCGAAAGCCCCGGCTGTCCTTGAGAGCCAGCTCTCCTAGAAAGTTTCCGGCAAGAGCCAAGTTTTCCAACTCATCTGAATGCGCGATTTTAAAGGCCACACTGCCCAGCACCTGCTCGATGTGTTCTCCGGCCTGATTGGATTTAATGTTGGAAGCCACCTTGTACTGTTTATCCGCGTCCCATTTCTGATCCTTGAGGAGCGGCAATTGCGAAGACAGGTAGCTGATAGACTTGAGATCGCAGTTGACCAATCTCAGCACCGTGTCGGCCTTCAGCAGGGAAACCGCCGACAGGATGTCATTGGCGATGGCACTGCCGCAGTCAATGATGATGTACGGAACGATGTCCCGCAGATGGTCAATCAGTTCGGCCGCCAGCTCCTGGGTATAGGGCGGATAGGTGAATGCATTCTCGCCCTTGAGCATGCCGATTATAGTGAGGTAGCTCATTTTTTTATGGGTAATGCAGTTTTGCTTGATCAGCGTATCGGTGATATGGGTCGCCGCGAGGATGCTTCCGAGAGAGCGCTCGCACTCCAGCTCGGCGGGCGGGCAGATACAGGGCAGCATGGGAGTTGTCATATCGCACAGCAGCAGGGCCACGTTCTTTTTCTGATCAGCCAGATATTTGGCAAGTCGCACACTGACCGTGGTTTTCCCGCTACCGGGGCTTCCCCATACCGCCAGCACCTGCACATCCTGTTCCGGTTTCTCCGGCACAGACTTTGATTGATTGCGGGAGAAAATGCTCCCTTTCATAAAATTTAGCATTTATTACCCCTCGCTTTCCGGTGTGGTATTTTCGGGGTTCGTTGTACCCTCCTGCGGCGTGGATTCCGTCTTTTCTTCTATCTTTTGCTCTGCAGGAGCTGGATACAGAGTTTCGACCACCTTATCCTGCAGATCGATAAACCTGGCGGCATTCTCTTTGGAACCGCGGTATACGAGGGATAGATGGAGCTTACCGTCCGCTTCCAGCTCCGCGATAATTTTTGTCTGCTCTGGAGTTGCCAGAAGCGTCACAGTAGCAGGAAGCTGTTTTTCATCCTGTCCATTGTCTTTGGAGGACTTTTCAGAATTGGTGTCATAGCCAGTGCTGGCAGTGACGCCGATAACCTCGACGTAGGTCAGCTCCGGAGGAATTATGGTAGAACCCTGCTTTTTATAGTCGGGAGCGATGACCGATACAATGTCGCCGGAGATCAGCTTGCCCGACAGACCCTCCGCAAAGTTTTTGATGCTGACGGAGATGGCCTGCTTGTCGCCGTTAAGGTTATACAGGTAGGCGTTTTCCGTGGCGGGGACGTCTGTCAGCTTGTCGGAAAGGATATAGTCGCCGGGGGACAAATCCGCCGCCGCGTACTTGCCGATCATGGTGTCCGGTTGCCTAACGATATTTTTGGGCAGGTTATAGCCGCCCACCTCCACGGTCTGCACCATATCCTTGGTGATCTCGTCGCCGCTCTTGATGTCCTTTACTACACGGACAATGGTCGCTTTCTGTGATACGCTCTGGTTGAACAGCGGCATCAGAGCAAAACAAATAAGCAAAGACAGCACAATGCAGATGACGCCTAGCATCGTGCGGTTTTTAAGAAAACTCATAGGGATTTCCTCCTTAAGATAAAAAATATGCTGCAATGCAGCCGAGAGATAAAAAAGGTGCGAGGGGGTATGCCTTTGGAGCATTCCTCCCGCGCAGCTTTTGGAGTAGGGCATAGATTGCATGGAATACCAGCATGGCTGTTAAACCCATGATCATGGCGGCCATGCTTTTTTGAAGACCAAGCACCAGCCCCGCCGCTACCATGAGCTTGATATCCCCGCCGCCCATGCCATCCCAAATCAGGGCGGCAAGCAGAAAGGGCACGACGGCAAAAACACCGAACATCTTCATTGGTTCAAATGTGAACAGTCCTGTCAGGGCAACGAACAGACAAAGGGTGTCGGGAATGATCCGCTTACGAAGATCCCATAGGGAAGCCGCAAGCAAAAGAGCAATAAAAAAGCCGGCCTGCAGGAGGAGCGGCAGATCAGTTCCCATAGTTGAACATGTCAATGATACGCTGCTTCAGGGTCGGCAGAATGGTTTCGCCAAACAGAGCGTACAGGCCGGCAAGAACGAGAGCACCGATGACCACGGCCATTAAAATCTTGATCGCCGTATCCACGAAACCCTCCCCGCGCTGGGAGCAGAGCACATTCTGTGCCGTCAGGAGTATACAGGTTAACTGGTTTTTTACCTTGGTTACGAGCTTTTTCATGGTTTTACCTCCAAAATTTAATTTTCGTATTGTGCGAATTTCTATCACAGCAATGAAATAAAAAAAAACGACGGAGCCTATAGTCCCGCCATTTGCATGCCGGAGCTCTGTTCCGGCGACTGAAAGGAAATTTCCTTGAATCCGAAGCGGTCGACATAGTGGAAGTAGCTACCTGAGTCATCATACAACTCCAACACGTCCGACATGGAGAGACTGTGCCCCTCGTAGCCGGACGGACGGTCAAGGTTAAACTTGGCGAAGAGTTCCTCCAGATCATTGGTTTCCACATCTCCGTCATAGACTACCCGATAATTGTCCGGATCAGGTTCTCCGAAATGCTTCAGCAGCTCGTCATACCCGATGAATTTCATCATTACATCCACGTCAGACTTAAGCTGATGTACCCTGCATTTTTTAAGAACCTGCAGATCGCCTTCCTGATCAACCTTCCCCTCCGCCATCCGCACGAAGGTACCGTTTCTCCACTCCAGCTCCAGTCCTTTTTTCTCTGCAAGATAAGACCGGAGTTCCTCGTTTTGAAACATAGGGTCGACAATGGCTCTGCCATTTTCGATATAGCCTGCTGTGTTGCAGTAGTAAAATATACGGTTGTTTTTGATCTGAATACCGTTCATGAGACTTCCTCCTTTCCCGACAGGACTGCCGTATTACTGAAAATAGAAGGTGACGGAATAGGTGATGTTGCTCTTGTTGTACATGCAATTGTGATTGGTATAGTAGTAAAACTCCAGCTTGCTGTAAAGTCCGGGCGAAAGCGAGCGGCTGAACGTGATGCCGTTGGTGGTCGTTGCATAATCCAGCTGATCCCACCGTCCGGTCAATATGTTGTAGCCTCGGACACGCCCATAATCGTTACCGGAATGTCCAGAAACAGGAGGAACAGTAAAGGTGTAATTGGTAATGGTCGCCCCCGCAATGCCCTGTTCCAGAATCACTGATTCAGGGCCGGTCAGCGTCATGCCGCCGCCTTTATTGGGGTCGGACACAAAAAACACAATAGCTGCCCAGGGTGATTCTGCTCCGGTGGAGTCCACCGCTTTCACACGCACCACATTTTTGCCTAACGGATAGGCGGTGCTGGTCTGTGCCGGACGTCCTTCCCATATATAAGTGATAGCATCCCCGTCAGGATCTGTGCTGGAGGCAGTGATGGTGATTGCCACGCCGGGTGCTATGCTGTTGCCATCCGGAGTACGGGTGATCACCGGTGTCGCAGGAGCGGAGTTCGCCACTGTGAAAGTGATTTCTGTCCAGTTAGAATACATACCCCATGCATCCTTTGCCCGAACCTTCACGGTATGGGTACCTACGGCATAGTAACCATCCGCCGTATTGTCGGAGTATTCAAGATTCACAGAATCTCCGTCCGGATCGGTCGCGTTGAAAGTAAGGTTGGCGAGGAGCTTGCCGCCCTTTGCAGTTCGGGTTACCGCTACACTTCCTATCGGCTTATTCGGCGCATTGTTGGTGATGGTGATGTTCTGCGAATAGCTGAAAGTTCTGCCGGCGCTGTCGGTGGCGCTGGCAGTCAGGACATAGCTTCCGGTACTTTGGATAGCAATGGTTCCACCGCTGTTGGAGAGGCTTCCGGTGTAGCTAGCCGCGCTTACTCCCTTGGTCAGCGACCAATTAAGAGTTCTGCCCTCCTGTCCGGATGTTCCCGGCAGGGAAACATAAAAGCCGGAGCCGATATGGGCGGAGGACGGAACCGTAAACGGGAAGCTGGCAATGGGTCTGACCGTTCCTGCGTTGGAGGTGAAGTTGAATTCACGCCCGTTGGCATCGGTGACCACCGCCTGCAGCTTCACGTAAATAGTCTTATCCGTATATATCCGCAGAGTGCCGCCGCTGGTTCCGAGGGAGCCGGTTGCATATTCCGTGTAGGGCTTTGACTCGCCGTCATCCACCGAAAGGAGCCAGTCAACGGATGCTCCTCTCAGCTCAGTACCGGAGGCAGTGACTGCCATGGACTCGCCGCTGTAGGTCAGCGATGGTACGCCAATGCTCATGGTTGGAATAGGATGTACCGTGAAGCTCTGACTTCTAGCAAAGGTTCGACCGGTGGGGTCTGTCAGGGTGAGGATCAGTTCATACTGTCCTTTCCAGGGGAAGGTCAGGCTGCCCCCTGCTTTGGTCAGGGTCCCGGAGGCATAGTCAGAATACTGCTTCGCGCTACTACTTTCCTGAATGACCGTCCAGTCTGCAGTAAGATTCTCTAAGTCCGTGCCGCTGACGCTTACCGCTCCGGCTTCTCTGGTGTACCAGGTCTGCTGGACGCTAAGTGAAACAGACGGTATGGGATAAACCGTGAAGCTCTGGCTTCTGGTAAAGGCACGGCCGGTGGGGTCCGTCATAGAGAGGATCAGCTCGTACTGTCCCTTCGCCGGGAAGGTCAGTCTGCCACCCTCTTTGGTCAGGGTCCCGGAGGCATAGTCAGAATACGGCTTCGCGTCGCTATTCTCCTGAATGACCATCCAGTCCGCAGTGAGGTTTTCCAGGTCCGTGCCGCTGACGCTGACCGTTCCATACTCGCCAGCGTGCCAGGTCTGTGGGACGCTGAGTAAAATTGAAGGAATGGGATAGACCGTAATGCTACGGCTTCTGGTAAAGATACGACCGGTGGGGTCTGTCATAGTAAGGATCAGCTCGTACTGTCCCTTCGCCGGGAAGGTCAGCCTACCGCCTGTTTTAGTCAGAGTGCTGGAGGAGTAGATGTAATACGGCTGTGCGCCGCCGTCACCCTGAATGATTGTCCAGTCTACGGTGAGATTCTCCAAGTCCGTGCCGCTGACATTGACGGTTCCAGCTTCTCCGGCGTGCCAGGTCTGCGGGACGCTGAGAGATATTGTAGGGATCGGATAGACTGTAGTGGGCGCACTGTAGGAGAACACCCTACCCAGTGCGTCCGTCATAGAAGCGGTCAGGGTATAACTTCCGACATCTTTAAATTGTATTTTTCCGCCGTAGGCGTTCAGCGTTCCATCCAAAGCATCGGAAATTTCCACAGGCTCTCCGTCTTTGGTGAGCGACCATTCCACCGGCAGCACGTTGTTGTTGCCGCGGGTCCGGAGATCAACGGTTCGGTCAGTGTGGGTCGATTCGGGAAGCTCGAAGGAAATGTCCAGCACCGGCAGGACTTCGATCTTGCCGCTGTTTTCAAACAGAAATACCCGCCCGGTTTCATCTGTGATTCGGGCGATCAGCTCATAGGTGCCGGCGTGCTTGAATCGGATAGAACCGCCGCTGTTGTCCAGCGTTCCATCGACATAAGTCACAAAATCCTGGAATCCGAAGCCGTTCTCCAACATCCACTCCACTTTTAGGCTGCCTAATTCCAAGGTTTCTGGAATTACACTGACAATGGTATCGGTGTAGGCGGTTTCCGGCAGGGTATACGAAAAGCTCAGAATCGGATATACCTTGATCGGTGCTGTGTAGCTGTAGGTTCTGTCCACAGGATCGGTAAAGACTGCTTTGAGAACATAATCGCCTTTTTCTTTGAAGCAGATGGAGCCGCCCTCGTTGGTCAATTCTCCCTGGACCGCATCGTTAAGGACGATAGCCTTGCCGTCTTTGGTCAGTGACCAATGGATTTCGGCGTCGCCAAGGTTTTCGAAGCGACTCTCCACGCGGACAGCAGTGTCTGTGTGAGTGATTTCCGGCACATAGAAACCAATGGACCCTACCGGGTAGATGGTGATGGTTTTAGAGGTTTCAAAGATTCTGCCGGTTTCATCGGTGATCGATCCGATGAGCATATATACGCCCTTGTCCTTGAAACGAATATTTCCACCGTCATTGGTCAGGGAACCTTTCCGTTCATCGGCAAGCACCACTGTTTCTCCGTTCTTGGTAAGGCTCCAAGCTACCGTCAGTCCGTCCGCTTCTATCAGTGTTGAGGTAACCTCAAGGGTTGTATCCGTATGGCAGGCTGCCGGAAGCTCAAAAGCAATTCCAGCTACCGGATAGACTTTTGTTTTTTCTGTATGGGTAAAGACTCTGCCGGTATCATCCGTGATGGCAGCTGTCAGTGTATATTCACCTATAGCTTTGAATGCAAAAGTGCCGCCTTCACTTCCAAGCTCACCGTCGAGAATGTCGACCAGTTGAACGGTTTCTCCGTCTTTTGTTGCTGTCCATACAATGTCGTGATCATAGAGTTTTTCCGGCTGGTAGGTGAGAGTAACCGATTTGTCTGTGTGAATCGTTTCCGGAAGGACAAACCTTAGATCGATGACCGGATAGACTGTGATCTGTTTGGAAAGCACAGTTTCTTTTCCTCTGGCGTTCTTTGCCGTGGCTGTCAATGTGTATTGCCCATCCTGATTAAAACTGATTGCGCCGCCATCCAAACCAAGGGTACCGCTGACGGTATCTTGCAGTTCCACAGGCTGTTGGGAGCCGTCCACGGCTGTTTTGGTCAGCGACCACGAGAAGCTGCTCATGTATTTCCATACGGGCATCACTTTTATTTTCGTGTCGGTATGGGCAGCGGTGGGAATTTCAAACCGCACCTCTGCATCCGGATAATAATATGAGCCGCCTCCGGAGCCATTGCCAGGTTTATCCGGCGTGAGTGTTGGAGTCGGCTGCTCCGGAGTCGGAGTGGCCGGAGTCTGTGAAGGAGGCGTTGGAGTTGGTGTGACCGGCGGCGTTGTGGGGTTTTCCGGTGTGACCTTATCGATCAGATCATCGGATTCTCCCTTGGTCACCGGATCATTGGGATGTATTCTGTTATCGTCCGTATCTCCTATGATACCGTCCTCGCGGCCGACAATGAGGTATCCTTTGTCCTCATCATTAATGGCGTCCTGATCCTCATAGCCGCTGTGCCCCTGTGTGCTTTTCGCTTCCTCATCCTTTCCCTTAATCCGCACGAGCATCTTGATGATCTCGGCGCGGGTGATGGGGTCATCCGGATGGAAGCCGTCCGGATAATCGGCAGGGTCAAGGATGTCGGCGTCGATCAGCGCCTCAATGTTTTTCTCCGACCAGTGGCCGTCAATGTCAGGAAAGCTGGGCAGGTCTTTCTCCGCGTTTGCGGTATCCAGCAGTATATCCCGCACCAGAATGGCGGCAAACTCACCGCGTGTGATGATTTCATCCTGCCGGATGAAGGCTTCCAGATGCAGGCGGTATGCCGTATAGATTCCGCCGCACACCAGAAGGAGGAGAACAAGGGCGAGAATGCCGATGCGTTTTCCTTTTTGTTTCATGGGTTTTCAGTCCTTTCTTTTGGTTTTAAAAATGACAAGGCCGGAATCAGCAACCTGACCCCGACCTTAAGTCCCTATTGGTTTCATAGCTTCAGTTCCATTCCTCCTTGTTCCTGCTGTTCCTTCCGGTAGGCTTCCATGGTTTCCGGCAATGGATGGACGATCCGTCCCGCAATCATCTCAAATACACAGAAATCTTCACGGTCGCAGATCATCACCCTATGCTGGTAGTCCTTCTGCATCTCAATGTAGTCCAGTACCTCCTTGTCGCTGCATAGTCCTACACCGGAGGTGTAGCGTCCGTCCGGCAGAAAACAATAGCCGCTGTACTGCGGTTCATTGGTTTTCATATCCAGTGCTCCGCCCGGACGGATTTGTGAGAGCTGGAGACGGGCTTGGTCGGGAAGGAGTTCAGGCTTTAAGATACCAAGGACATCGCTCCGGTTCCAGCGGATTTTTTCTCCCTCTGCCAGAGAGACTGTGAAGATAGATCGGCCGATGGGATTGGGATTGCTGCCGTTTCCTCCGGTACAGAAGTACATCTGGTGCTTTGCCTGCCTGATACCTTCCTGCAATGCGGAGGGATGAAGGATGATGACCTTTCCGTCGATGGATATGTCATAGCCGGTCTGCAGGCAGTCCTCCTGAGTAAATAATGCTTCTTCACTCATGGCGCTGCCCCTTTCTCTGTTCGATCAGTTCCAGTAATCTTGCGGCAATGGCAATTTGGGTGTTCTCCGGCATCTCACGGATGGCGGCATGGACAAAGGCTTCCACTGCCTCCGGTGACTGGTCACCTACCTCAATGAATTCTACCTTCTTTGCAGTGACGACGCCCTGGTGGATGCTCAGCCTCACAATATCGCCGTAATCCATGCCGGAGGCTGTGCGGAGCTCCTTGGGAATTAGGACACGGCCCTTGCCGTCCACGATTTTGTAAATGGGTTTTGCTTTCATAATGAATATCCTCCGTTTCTCATAACCTCCCGGACTGTGCCGGGGTCGATGTCAAGTTTGTCGAACAGCTCACGGAGTTCGTCCGGCAGGCTGCCCAGAATATCCGATTCCATAATGGCAATGACTCCAGCTGTGCAGACGATCTCCAGATCACTGCCCTCCGGAATCTCCGCCGCTTCCAGCAAATCATTAGGCAAAGTTAGATCGCCTTCCTCATCATCCTCCTGCCAGCCGGACAGCTGCACTGCAACCCCCACGCCTTGGGGCGTGACGACAAGCTGCGGGCACAGGTCTTCCGTTTCTTCCTGACTCACAGCGAGAGTGACGCACACCTCCTCGCCGGGCTTCAGTCCCGCCGCGCCAAGCAGCTCCCCTGGAAGGATGATGCGGCCTTGTTTGTCCACTGATGTACGCATTTCAATCACTTTCATAATGCTAAACCTCCTAATAGATTTGGATTTGTTATTCAATGCCGTAAGAACCGGCGGGGTCAAATAGTCCCAGCTGAATTGGCATGTCCCTCAGCCGTTCGCCGGTGTCGTAGTTGGAGATCAGGACTTCGGCATATTCACAGCCGTTGTCATACCGCTGGGCAAGGTTGTTGATGCGGCTGACTGCTTCTATGTGATAACCCTCGTACAGTTCTCGGATAAAAGCGCAGTCGTTGTAGCTGACCAGCCATTTGCCCTGGCAGGCCGCCAGGGTATCCCAAAGCCTCGCATGATCTTCCTTTTTAAATTCCACCGCGTAGTGTCCTTCCGTCTGATAATATGGCGGGTCACAATAGATGAAGGCATTCTCACGGTCATACTGCCTGATCAGCTCCTCAAAATCCTTGTTCTCAATGACCGTATCTTTGAGCCTGCGGCTTCCCTGCCAGAGAAGGTGAAAAGTTTTGCGTATGTCGAAGGGCTGACAGCCATAGCTGGTGCAACCGCTTCCGTAGCTTAAGCGGATGAGCCTGTAAAAGGCGGCAGCACGCTTCACATCATTCATCTGCGCATTTTCCAAAAGAATGGGCTTGATTTCGTTAAACTGCGGTTCTATGAGATACCGCTCGGCGATCTCCAGTTCCTCCCGCAGATACTCGCTGGTGAATTCCTCCTTCTCCAGATATTTTTTCAGGACAGTAAATTCGTCGCGTCCGTTCAACGGAAAGAAATTCAGCTCCTTGAGAAGTGCAAAGGGACGGTCGCGAACGCAGCGGAACAGATTTGCCAGGTCAGAATTAAAGTCGTTGTAGACCTCCATAGCGGCGTCCGGAGGCCGTCCAAACAGCACCCAGCCTCCCCCGCCAAAGACCTCAATGTACCGTCCGAATTCCTTCGGCATACGCTGATAGATCATATCCCTCAGAGCCTTTTTGCCTCCCACCCAACTAATGATACTGTTCAATACATCACCTCCCTTTGCTCCGGCGGTCAAATTTCTCAACGTCGATCCTCATGCAAGAACCGTCAGGACTCCAGCAGATAAAGCCGACGCCGGGATAAGGGCAACCGACACAGTGGGCAGTATCTTTAGGCAGAGGCAGGGAATGCTTCACAGGAGGACCGTTTTCTCCGGGTCCTGTTTTTTCTTCTGGTATTATATAATGGTTCATGATTCAGTTCCTTTCTCGGAAAAAACAAAAAAGGCGCTGCCTTTTTTGTAAGACAACGCCTTCTCGTTCTTTTTTTTAGTTGTATAGCTCTCAGCAATCTGCTACAACAAAAAAGCGCCCATCAGCTTCATAAGAAACCATGGAACGCTATTTGTCCGTTCACTTTTTCATTCATCCCATCACCGGGCTTCCGTATCCAATGTCGGGCGAGCTGTTTTTCATCTCCTGCTCAAGCTTCAGAGAATAGTTTTCATGGTTCCAAAAGCTGACGTAGATCTCGCCGTCCGGAGTTTTGATCGGACGCTGTTCAAAATTTTCCCCATACCCATCAGAGTTTTGTCCGGTCACAAATTCGAGAAGCTCCGCGGTTTCTTCACTTGAAAGGGGTTCTCTTATCCCAGCGGTCATGACTCCCCACAGCTCGCCGTCGACAATCTCCACTGACGGGTACAGGCTATATACCTTTTTATTAAGAGCCTCATCGTGGATGTATTCGGCAAGTCCTCGATCGTTTTCAAAAAGACGGTTCTCTTTTGCAATGGCGGCGAGGATAGCATCCTCATATACCACAGCCTCCGCAGGTGTAATCTCGACCGGATTGTCATCCAGTCCATACTCGCCATGGGGATAGGTAACGATCTTCAGCGGGAAAAAGATACGCATTGTTTCGTTTGCCATAGTGTTTTCCTCCATTCTTTTATTCGCATCCCTAAAAAAGGACATAAAAAAAGCAGGGGTATCTTCGTTAAAAAATACTCCCCGCTAATTTTCAAGATTCATTTTTTGATTTATAGATAAATTGGAAATTTATCATTTTACCTTTTTCAGAATTGGTCGATTTTGCTTTTCCATGATTTTATCATAAACCTCTTCTGTAATTTCTTGAATCAATTCTTTATGATATTCATCCCATCCGCCTCTTTGTTTGATGTACCGTAATTGAGCTGCACCACCTCCCAACAAATTTCCGTTTTTTCCAACAACCCTCAGATTTTTTTGTGACATAAGAATCAGTCCTTTCTTATAGAATAATTTAACTACTGATAAAATATATCACAAACTTTGCATATTTTCAGGGTATGAGTTTTGCAAAAAATCACATTTCAACCAATGATCTAAACTTATTTAAAAGATTGTAGTTCACCTTATAAAGAAACTCAAGTGCATCTTTAAAATCATAGAACCAATAAATTTTTAATAGCAAATCATAAAGTTCATTTGTAAACTCTATCTTACCAAAATAATCTGATAACAACCCCTTCTCTCTGAAATAACCTCTACTTATCTTTTCCCTCACAAACATGTATTGACTCTGTTTATCAAATTCAGGTATAGTCTCATTATTTTCTACCGCAAAATTCAATTTATTAATATAATCTTCAACTATCTTACGCGCTTGTTGTCGTCTATAGGTTACCTTACTCATATAGATTTCTCTAAAATACACCTTCAAATCTTGTAAACAATTAGAATAGCACTGCCTACCGCCATAAACTCTCATTATATTGATAAATTCACGAACTGTTGACAGTTTCTCATCATATCGATAAATGAATTTACCTTCTGTGATAATCGCAGTAGCCTTCTTTATATCATCTTCTGATAATATCACTTTCTCTGCACAGTATATCTCTGGCACAGAGTCGAATAATGTGGGGTCTTGATTTTTTTCTTTTTCTAATTCTGTATAGATGTCTGTTTCTTCTTTGAGTTTACTACGATGTCTCAGATAAGCGGAAAAATATCGCATTACTTGACTTGCTGATAAAACATCATATTTTTTCTGTTCCTCTCGCTTTCTAATTAACTGAACATCTATTTTATCTGAAAGATTTCTTGTCTCCTCAGATAACTCCTGTAAGATAGTGAGCGTATTTATATCCGGATTAGAGATAACTTTATAAACTACTAACTGTAATATATCATTTACAACATAGTCCATATATTCCTGTATATAAGTAAGATTTTCAAAATGCAAACCAATCATATAGGAAGCGTTTATTTCATTCATCAACGAATGAATAATTATTCCATTAGACCGATTAAGATAATCTAACACCTCTTGCATATCTTGCCAGTCTCTTATAACCATTCTGTTTGATATCAGCATAGATTTTAGATTTAATGGTTCATAGTCAGGCATCTCTTCTTTAAAAGATGTTCTTGCAAAGTCCGCTGTATCTTCATCATCTATTTCAATATCGCAGTAGTCCTTATCTGCATCTACCTTACCCAAATTACTAATTATTTGTCTTTCATCTGTTTCCTCTAAAATAAAATGTAGCAATTTGACTTGTTCCTTAGAATTCAAGCAATAAAAGGGTAACCCCTTAAACACTGTCTCTGGATCATTCAATTTCTCTAACAAATTATAAACTTTTTTCTTTTGATTTTTTATTGCATCTTCATCATTGATAGTCGGGAAATAAGCCTCAAGATATTTTTTCACCAATTCCTTATTCACAAGAATCACCTACTTCGAATTCAAATTTTTGTTTCAGTTTATGTGCTCCGACAAGTTGGAATATATATAGAATAATTAATATCTATGCGAAAAGAAATCCAGAATAGGAACTTCTTTTTTTATTAAATAATTTCCAATCCCTCTTTCAATATCTCCTCTTTTTAGCTTTTCAGAAATGTTTTGCAGCGGGAATATTAATACAAAACTTTCATCCCATTGTTTCTTCAAGTGATGAATAATTATTCCAGAGGTGTTGTATTTCCATTTGTTCTTGCTTATCTTTTCTTTATATTCTGATGAATCATTAGGAACTTGAAAATTTATATCAGTACTAGTAGCGACAACACCTAAAAACCCATCTTTTGTAAATTTCATCCAGACTATATCACGCTCATCTTTGAGGTTATTTTTTCCTTTGATTTTTTTATATAAATTATTTTCAAAAGATTCTCTTTCTACGGTCGGATTTAAAGCTGATTTCATTCCTAGTAATTCTAAAAACTCATTCGTGTAATCAATAATCTCTTGAATTTTTTTAGCCTTTAATTCTGCTTGTTCCTCTGCTTTATCAAACCTAGTGCGCTTATCATAATGCACAGAACTATATGCTCCACTAGGTCTTGAAGTCTCAAGAAAATATTCCTTTGCTTTTTCCACTATATATTATCCTCCTGCACAAATTCCTGTTTGTCTACATGTTTTGTAAAGTTACGAATCCTTTGGCATGCTATTAAAGGTTCAAGCATGGACTCTGAAATCCCGAATGTCATCTATAAAACGCCCTAAAAAATCGGGTCAAAAAATGCACTTTTTGACCCCGATTTTTGCTCATTTTTTGCTCCAAAACCACTACATATAGTGGTTAACTTGCCTTATTTGCTATCCAAACCACAATACGTCATCATTATTATACACTCAACGTGCCTCGTATGTGGAAACATTTCATATCTTTACTCTTTCTTCTTTGGTTGTCCAGTATACGGTTCACCATAACTTTATATCAGCGGTTGCCTGGCACCCTAAGCTGCTGCTTTATTTAATAACCCTTCTAGCCGTATAATATGATTCTTTATAATATCCAGACATAAGTGTTGTTTTCTTTACAACGTCCCCCGTTTCAGGAGAGTGTACAAACTCACCGTTTACTGCATATATTCCTACATGGTTTATATTCTTGCCATCCCTTGCGAAAAATACCAAATCACCATATGTTAAGTCTTCTTTTGATACATAAATCCCGACTTGTGCCTGAGAACTTGCTGTTCTTGGCAATGATATGCCAAGCTTGCCATAAATGGAATACACTAACCCGGAGCAGTCATAGCTGTCAGGCCCCGTTCCGCCCCACTGATAAGGCTTGCCCATCTCTTCCGCTATAAGCTTTTCTAATTTCAATTTTGTAACATTTTCCTGCCTGCTTGTCCCACCTCGTGACACAATTAAATTATTATTAGATGCCAAAACCTTGTCATACATTCTTTTTGCAAGAACTATTGCTTCTTCCCTGGTTGTATTTCCCTTGGGAATAAACAGGTTGTCTCCAACTCCGTTTGTAACTCCTATGCCATATAAATAACATACTGCCTCCAACGCCCACGATGAAATCATATCACAATCTGCAAATATACAGCCACGTATATCCGGATAGTCATATCCGGGTTTTGCTGCTTGCAGCGTACGGTATAACATCACACTGATTTCCTGACGGGTTACCGGATCATCAGGAGCAAACTTCCCATCTCCTATACCATTTGCTATTCCTAAATTATTCGCTATCCTGACTTTTGTGTTCTGTGTATCGGTAAAGGGATTTTCTCCTTGCATTATACTTTCTTTTCCGCTCAAAGCTTCATACAAACTCACAGCAACCTCACTGAACTCTTCTCTAGTTATATTACTTCTATATTCTCCTTGGATCTCTTCCGGAAGAAGATTAGTTTCTTTTGCTTTGTCAATTTCTGCTTTCGCCCAATTACTTGGAATATCTTCATTACCTTGTGATAAAACCGAATCGGCATATGTATTGTTTGCAGTTACTGCAACAACAATAATTATAACCACAAAAATCAAGCTATATTTGCTGCATCTTTTTCTCATCCGTTACATCATCCTTTCTTCAAACACACGTACAGGAAAATTTGTTAAAATCGATAGCTCATATTTTGTTATTTACATAATATCATAAAGATACATTGCATGTGTTGGCTTTATTATTCCATATATGCTATTATATGTAAAAATCAATCCTCGTCTCATGCTTTTTATGAAATCCAGGCTTTCAGCAACTTTTGCTTTATTTCCTAATATATATAGCATATGAACTAAGGCTCCAGACAATAACCGGATATCTTTAGTGTCTGAACCTACTTCTCTTTTTCTTCTCTAAAGAGTTCATGCATCTGCTGTTTAGTTTCAACAGATAATGCATCCTTTAGATAATTAATATCCACTGCTTGCTTTTCCTGATAGGTCTGAATGACTCTTTCATTAGTTCTTTCAATTTCTTCCTTCAGCTCTCTGGCGGACAATACGGAACAGCCTGCCCCCCTGATAATAATCTGCTGCAAACCATCTGATGTTGCAACCGTTATATTATATTTTTTCTGGTTATCATGGGCAAACTTTTCAATAAAATGGTCTGCCGTTTGCGCCTCCTTGGTATATACCACATGGAGATTATCGTAGTCTATTATTTCCTCATGATGCCGCCAAACACGATAGGCATCAAATACAGCGATAATCTGACATTCTCGAACCCCTTGATATTTACTGAGATAATCGAGCAATTTTGATCTCGCACCATCCAGATTATCCACTGCAAGTTCTTTTAGTTCAGACCACGCAAAGATAATATTATAACCATCTACAAGAAGATATTCTTCTTTGGTTTCTTTTAATTCGCTTATATAGGCAGTCGGTTTATAATAAGTTTCGGGAACTGTTCTTTGTTTTTGCCAAACGGTTTTTTTCCCTTGATTTGCATAATAGGTTTGATTAAGGATCCTGTCAACTTCCTCTGGATCAATCCACCTCTCCCCTAAACATGAAGCCTGATTTTCAGCTGCTGCTTCCAATAAACTGTCCTTTTTTTGGAAGCAGCTTTCAACATGCATATAGTATTTTACTTCATCCCAATTAACCAAAAAGCTAGAGCCATTTGCGCAAAATACAGAATCCGACGGACTTTCCACATCCCTTTCAGAATCGTATCCCACCATTCCTATGACCTCTTCAGTATTATGACAGGGTTCATACCCCTTCAGGCTGCAAAAGAGCCTGCCTTGACCTTTGGTATAGGCGATCACATCTTTCTGATAGTTTCTCATGGCAGCAACAGGAGCTGTCCCTGCAAGAACCGCTATTTCATCATCTACGTGTGAAATTTGGCATGTCCCATGCATTTTCTCAATGTCCGTCATAGCGCGGCCTACCATTTTCTCAGGCAACTCAAGATTAAAGGCATAATATGGTTCTAATAATATAGATTCTGCTTCCTTTAAACCTTGACGCACTGCACGATAGGTAGCCTCTCTAAAGTCACCGCCTTGTGTATGTTTATTATGCGCCCGGCCTGACACTAAAGTAATTTTCATATCTGCAATCACTGACCCTGTGAGAACCCCTTTATGAGTCTTTTCTTCCAGATGGGATAAAATAAGTCTTTGCCAGCTTTTACCCAGCAAATCTTCACTGCATTCTGCCTCAAACTGCAGACCGCTCCCCCGCTCCCCCGGTTTCATTAACAGGTGAACCTCCGCATAATGCCGCAAGGGTTCAAAGTGTCCTACCCCCTCTACAACATTTGCGATAGTCTCTTTATAAACAATCTTGCCTGAATCAAATGATACCTTGATACCAAATCGGCTTTGTATAAGACTTTGCAGAACTTCGATTTGCACCTCGCCCATAATCTGTACCTGGATTTCCTTAAGTTGCTCATCCCAGACAATATGAAGCTCCGGATCCTCCTCCTCTAAGAGGCGCAGCTTAGGAATCATCACTCTTGGGTCACAGCCTTCAGTAAGTAGAATTTGATAGGACAATACAGGCTCCAATACAGGTATATTTGAAGCTTCCTCTCTCCCCAAACCTTCTCCCGGTTTTGTTTCGCTAAGTCCTGTTACTGTACATACAGAGCCTGCCTCTACCTCACTCACAGCTTCGAATTTCTGTCCTGAATAGATTCGGATCTGATTAACCTTTTCTTCCCAAACCCCATTATTTAAAACATCTCTTACCTTAAGTCTTCCACCAGTAATCTTCATATAGGTAAGGCGGTTCCCTTGTTCGTCCCTGCCAATTTTAAATATTCTAGCACCAAATTTTTCCTGATAGGAAGGTATTGCGGCATACTTCACAATACCCTGGATAAATGCCTCAACACCTTCCAATTTTAAAGCTGAACCAAAAAAACAAGGAAATACCTTACGTTCCCTGATAGCTTCCTGAATCTGCGGGATTTGTATATGTCCAGTTTCCAAATAGGCTTCCATGAGTGTTTCACCACACATGGCCAATTGGTCGCTAAAGTCTTCTGTCTCACCTTGTCCAAATTCAATACACCCGTCACCCAACTGTTTCTTTAATTCATTCATTATTTTTCCTTTATCAGTCCCATTTTGATCCATTTTATTAATGAATAGAAAAATTGGTATCTGATATATGGAAAGCAAACGCCATAAGGTTTTAGTATGCCCTTGTACGCCATCTACTCCGCTTATCACTAAAACGGCATAATCCAGCACTTGAAGTGTTCTCTCCATTTCTGCTGAAAAATCTACATGTCCCGGGGTATCTAATAAGGTAATCTGTGTATCAGCCACTTCAAACATGGCCTGCTTCGAAAAAATAGTAATCCCTCTTGCTCTTTCGAGTTCGTAGTTATCCAAATAGGCGTCTTTATTGTCCACCCTTCCCAATTTTCGGATTTTACCGCTCAAATAAAGCAAACTCTCTGATAATGTTGTCTTGCCCGCATCTACATGTGCTAATATTCCAATAACCAACTTTTTCATAATCCATTTTAAATCCTTCGCTATCTATCTATATGTATATATAATACCAGTAAGTCAGAAATCTAACAAATTGCATGTTATTCCATATCAGCAGCAAAGCAGGTTGCATAAAGAAGTCTGTAGATTTCGCCTTTTGAGGAAAACTACTGTCTCCACATGCGCTGAAAATGGAAACCTATCATTATATTCCCTTAAACAACCTACTATTTTTATTCTTCCAGTAATTTTTAAAATAAGGGTTACCCTTTATGTGTGTCCTGCCACATTCATTTTCTTGTATTGTACCTGCAATTAACTTATGCTCTGCATTGCAGGCATAAGTCATAATCTTAAGTAATTCATTCTCATCTGCATTTTCTATGTCTAACTTATTCAACTTTTCTTCAATATCTTCTTCCAGTTTATCTCTATGGTTTATATAAATACTTAAATCACTTATCTTATTTTCAATAATCATTCTATGGAGCTTTTCTCTTAGCTTCCAGTATTCTATAGCACTATCCGTTTCTTCCGGAGAATAGGATAAGCACTCTCCATCAATAAACCAAAAGGGCTTAAATACCGAAATACATGGGGTAGAACTTCCTGTAACCCAGTGAGTATCCAGGCTATTATTTAGAGCAGCTATATAGCTTCCTGTTGTATGGTCGCCATAGAAAAATCCTCCATGCATACAGACACTGCCGATAGAGTGTTTCGTAAATTGCTTTCCTTCTATACCCTCTGAGTGAGACCTCAATATCTCCTTTATTGTATCCACTGTGATACTTCCCTTTTTTTCTTCCAATAATCTTCTAGATATACAACTCCTATCTTTTGCCTTACTCAGATAGGTAAACAAAGTGGATGTATAACATTTGGCAAAGTGAAAATCCTCTTCACCTTTGCACCATCCTCTATCCACTGCATGTTTTATTAAATCCGGATGATGTCTATCATAGTTTTTACCTATAGACAAGCAATTAGATATGCTTCTTATGTCTTTAACTCTTTCTGCTGCCCAATACTTTCCTGCTGTTTCTAATACCCATGCAGAATTTCTGTCTGCTATTAAAAATGAATTATGATAAGTAAACTCTTTTTCATAACCGCAGTTTCCGCCCTGCCCGTAGGTTTCCAATAGATAGATAAGCATATCTAATGCTTCTCCGCTAGTCCTGCATCTTTCTAATGCAATTCTCAGCATATCCATCCCTAACAAAGCTTGTTCTCCCTGTTCTTCTTTTGTAAAAACCGCTTCATTACCTATTGTTAATCCAAATTCGTTACTTCCCATCTCGGCTCCCCAAATCCAAGAAGGCTTTAACAGCAATACCTCGTAGGTCTCATCTGCCTGATCAACTTCTATATAAGTGCATTTGAGTTTCAGCCCTTTCTCATGCTTCTTTCGAGGTATCCTTATTACAATATGAGGTTCATTAGGCTGCCTGTCACTATTTTTTGCAAATATTACCGAACCATCTTTCGTTGCATTTCCCAATGCCACCATTGTGTCACACATATTTATCCCCCGCTTTATTCAAATCTAAATGTCTTTTTTCTCAGACTGAACCATTTTTTTTAATTCATTATCTATATCAAGCCATGTCAAATGATTAACCGCTACCTCATGTACCTTATTTAAAGCGATATTATATCTTTCTGATAAAGTAATCATATTCTGCATTTCAACTGCATTATTGATTCCCCAGTTTTTAAACTGTGCGATTTGTATTACTTGGTCTATTCCATTATTTTTCAAGTTGTCAATTTCTTCGCTTGTAATCCCAAACTCATTAATTAATAGCGTAATTCTTTTGTCAGAAACCTTCTCATTATATGTCTCATTTAAAAGCAATTTTTTAGGTGATGAACAATTGATACGGAAATATTCATAGACATCCGTTGGATTGCTGATTTTGGATAAATCCTCATAAACCTTGTTATAATCGTCGTTGTTTGCAAAAGCGTCTATAGCTAACTGATATATCCTAAATGATGTGAACTTCAGCTCCTGCAATTTAGCAATTATATAATCCGGCATCCCCATATTTGATGCGGCAGCCAATAATTCCTTCGAATAGATTTTGAATACTTCCGTCCAACCTTGTTGATTACCGATAGCAGCAATTATATCCGGATTTGTATATACTAACCCTGAGATTTTGGTAGCATAATTGATATCACTATTTGTATATTTAACAAACTTTTTTTGCCTGACAGGATAACTGACAGTATGTCCACCCCCTATTACTTCTGTTACTTCGCAAGTATACCTGTAAACATACCCTTCATCCTTTGGCTTATTGCTTTTTTCCCTTCCCATATATATGTAGTAAGCTACACTTGGCCAATCGTCCAATTGGTATTTCAGGTTAAGCAAGTATTCTTCAGACAGCCGCATAGAACCCTGAAACTTCGTTGCCATGGCATCATCCTGTTCCAGGCCATCACCAACAAGTTTTATGATTACATCTCTCCAGTTTCCATATTCATTCTTCATCCTATACAATTCCGCTTCAGGTATTCCCAGTTCAGTTTTGAGTTTTCCAGCCATTTGAATATCCCGGACAGCCGGATCAATCTCAGCCTTATTATTTGTTTTCTCATTACTGATTATATTTATATTGAGTTGATTTTTAGTCATTTTAAAATCTGTAATTGAAATCAGCCAGTCTAAAGGTACCATCAGATCATTATCAGCGGCTATTGGTAAATACTCTAATTTGGTCAACATCCCATTTTGCCGGGCATATGCACAGCCTTCCTGCAGGAGATAAATCTTTGAATCAATTACTGCCTTAACCTCTTTAGTCTTTGTATCAAAGCTTGAAGCTGAACCGAGTTTTTTTATTGTCTCGCAAACAGGAACCCAAACCGTTCCGTCCTTAAGAAATGGCTTGTTAATTAATTCTAAAGGAATACTGTTCAGGCTCATAATGATTTTGTCATTGGTTGTTGTCTGAACTCCGTTATTTTTTACCTCTGCATTTAAATTCAGAAACAATAGACTCATAGTAAATATTAATGTTAACAGTACCTTGGTGAATGGTTTTCTCATATTCGGCGCCCCCCAATAATATACATATTTTCCCTGGTAAAATAATTCTAACATATGACTGAAATCATAGTCCAGTCGCAAATTTCAACAATTACATAAACACATTGTTTATACTACAATATATTATCATCTTTTACATCATTACCACGACATATATCTTTTGGGCCCGGCACCTGCAAGAAAAAAACCGCCGTTACAGACGGGTTGGGTAGGTATTTAAAAACCCAAACATTCTCCAACAAGGATTACTTTAATTCTGCACTAATAAAGCATTTTAGCAGTAATGTATAAAAATGAGAAGTCTATATCTTCACTTATGCATGTGTTATAATTAAATTAGGGAAAGAATTTTACTCAATTATCTCCTTTTTTATATGTTAATAACACCATATTATAATAAATATAAACTTAAAATGAGGTATGAAAATGAAAGTATTACTTATCAATGGAAGTCCGAAAGCTCAGGGATGTACTTATACTGCCTTATGCGAGGTAGCAAAAGAACTGCAAAAAGAAAATATCGAAACAGAAATATTTCATGTTGGAAGCAAGCCTATTCGCGGTTGCATGGCTTGCGGGGGTTGTTCCAAAAATGACTCCGGCAAATGCGTATTCGATGATGATACTGTAAATATTGCCTTGGAAAAAGCTAAAGAGGCTGATGGTTTTATCTTTGGTTCCCCGGTACATTATGCAGCTGCATCCGGCCAAATAACAGCTTTTCTGGATAGATTCTTCTATGCCGGAGATGGCTTTCAGTACAAACCCGGTGCCGCAATTGTAAGCTGCCGCCGCGGAGGTTCAACCGCAGCCTTTGAGCAGCTAAACAAATACTTTACTATTTCAAATATGCCTATTGTATCTTCTCAGTATTGGAATATGGTTCATGGAACTACTCCTCATGAAGTAAAGCAGGATTTAGAAGGAATGCAAATAATGAGAACCTTAGGAAAAAATATGGCCTGGCTTTTAAAAAGTATACAAGCCGGTAAAGAAGCCGGAATCACACTCCCGGAAAAAGAGCCACGGGCAAGGACCAATTTTATACGTTAAATCAGAAGAGCCGACAAGAGTGAACTGTTGGCTCTTCTATTAAATCATTATAGTAAGGAGGATATTATGCAGCGTAAACTATCATTAATTGTTTGTATTTTTATTATACTGGCAAATATTTGTCCAGTATCGGCTGATACCACAGTTGTAGAAAAACCCGATGTCAAGATATTTATTGATGGAAAGTTGGGCGTATATTCAACAAGCCCGATAACCAGTGGGGGAAGAACATTGCTTCCTCTTAGAGAACTCCTCATAAAACTGGGTGTACCTAATGATAATGCCCATATTATCTGGAATAGTGAGGAAAACAGCGTTACTATTATAAAAGATTCCATAAAACTATATCTAAAGGTTGGAAGCACTAAGGCATTTGTAAATGATGTTGTTACAACATTAGACGTAGCAGCAGTTAATTATAAAGGAAGCGTATACATACCTGCCCGATTTGTAGCCCAGAGCTTTGGCAAGGAAGTAGACTGGGACAAGGATCTGAATGGAGTAATAATTGGGCAAAGACCTGATCCTAAAATCAAACAAGTAGTTGTCGCCGATGCCAAGGATTTTGTTAATGAGCTCGGCTCAAACAAAAGAATCCTTTTAAAAAAAGGTAAATACTCCCTATCTAACATTAAGCATTTGAATAGCGATGATAAGAATATAACCTGGGAACCCGTTTATGATGGCGAGGAATTGAACCTCAAGAACATTACGAACCTTGAAATTGAAGGTTTATCCCCAACACAAACTGAGATTATCGTTACACCTAGATTTGCTGAGATTATAAACTTTTCCAATTGTAATAATATTTCGATTAAGAATATCAAGATGGGACACACCCCTTCAGAGTATGAATGTGATGCCGGAGTTTTAACTTTCTCTGAGTGTGCCGATATTTCAATTCAGAGTTCAGAGCTTTACGGGTGTGGAAGTATAGGAATTAAATCGTATGGAACAAAAAGACTGGTATGTACCGATACTATAATTGACCATTGCTCCTTAAGAGCACTGAATATATATGATTCTGAACAAATCATTTATTCGATGCAAGCTCTTGGAGCATGAGGCATATATGGATATTATGTCTATTTATAATTCAAAAGGCGTTGTTTTTGATCAGTGTGAGCTTACGAAAAACGGTCATTTTACCGATAGCTTTGTAGGGCTATATGATAATTCGGAAGCCCTATTTAGTAAATGTAAAATTTCAGACAACTCTTCAGCGGATGTGGATAAAGAGATGTACGGATATGCTTGCTTTTTCAGAACAATCCTATTAATGGACGGAAACTCAAGTAAAATTACTTTAAAAGAATGTGAAATAAGCAACAATTCTAGTGATTACTTTGTAGATAATGAAGATAACATAATACTTGAAAACTGTACTATGACAAATAATAAGTGGTAGAAATCTCCCTCACGGTGTAAGTGGGAGTGTGAAATTTTCTCTGTAAATAGCTTTCTGTGATAATATTTATCGGGTTTGCAGACCATTTACAGCTTCCAGCCCCGGACTGATCCATAAAGCTTCTTATTCAGCCTTTTCTGTCGCCAAATTTAACATCTTACATTTTTGCGTTTAAAGCCTACTCTTCCTTTATCAACTGCATTTTGAATATATTCTGCTGCAACATTCGTTTGACAGAAGGTTTTACCCATAAAAACATCTACCTTTCCTACTTCCTGAGCAATTTTTTTTGCTTCTTCATGAAGCGGCAGATATGAAATGCCAACAGCCAATCATAGCAGCTCCAGCCGACCGACATCGTTAATTCTATTCCGCTGTCAATCCAGCGGTCGGCAACGGTAAAGGCAATATCTGTTTCGGCAAGGGTTACTGCCACAATGTAGTCCGAGATCATATAAAAATAAGCACCTTCTATCCACCGGTTAAAATCTTCTTCAGTCATTTTCTTTGGCTCCGCTATCATACCGGCTAAATACATGGCATCATAATTTCCTGTTGCATAAAGCTGCTCTGCCAATGGCTGGCTGTATTTTATTTTCTTAAAAACCGGCTTCATAGCGTTTATGGTTACGCCAAAAACAGGCTCTTTAGCACCATGACTCATGCAAATTTTTTTCGTACGCTCTGTACCAAGTGACTTTAGTTCATCCATGATTTCGTTTAGTTCCATTTGTAATGCCTCCTTTCTCTGAAAACTTCCTAATGGTTTCTTTTACATCCAGATACAACAGATCCTCATTATTTTTTCTCAGTTCATCCTGTTCATATTCGCAGCATAGCTGCATTATCAGCTCTCTTTTCTCCTCACTGGCATCATAAAATAAATCATCCGCTATTACATCTAAGGTTTATTTCGGTCTCAACATAACAAAATGCCCCTGCATTATATTATGCAGAAGGCATTTGGCGAAATATATAATACCTACTTATGAAACTTTTTGATGAATTCCTCCACTTCAGGAATTCCTCCCTGATATACAAGATAACCGTTGTACGGTTCACGCTCTGTAATCTCACCACACATGGGCGTCAGCATGATTTCCTTGACCTTTTCAAGATCGTGAGTCTGCCCCAGTGCCCAGCCGAGCTTGATATACGCTACTTCTGGCAGCATGTTTTCCGCCGGTATGATTCCCATACTCATCAGATCCCGTCCGGTGTCATATACAAACATATGACAATAACCCCATATGGTCTGTACCGTCATATAAATGGCAACGCCTTTTTCTGCAGCCCGCTTTATGGCAGGATAAACAGCTTTATTGATATGACCCAGACCCGTACCGGCTATTACTATTCCTTTATATCCCAAATCAACCATTGCATCTATTATATCTCCATTCATATTCGGATAATAATAAAGTATGGTTACCCTCTCTTCAAAAACCGGGGTAATGATAGCATTACGGTCATTGCGCCTGTGATTATAATCCTGCCGCAGCGGTTTTATTTCCTCACGGTTTACCGTCGCCAGCGGTATATCACCGATCGTCCGGAACGTTGAGCGGTATGAGGAATGCATCTTGCGTACGCGGGTACCGCGATGAAGCAGACCATACTCGTCGGAGGTCGGACCGAACATGCAGACCATTACCTCTGCAATGTCCGAATCAGCAGCAGTCTTAGCAGCATGCATCAGGTTAAGCGCCGCGTCTGAAGACGGCCTGTCCGATGAACGTTGTGAACCTACCATAACAATAGGTATAGGCGAGTTCTGCACCATGAATGACAGAGCTGCTGCCGTGTGGCTCATTGTGTCCGTACCGTGTCCGATTATGATGCCGTGAGTTCCTTTTTCTATTTCCTCACCTATCTTGGTGGCCAAAATCTTGTACTGTTCCGGTCCCATATTTTCCGAAAAAACCGCGAAAAGCTTCTCAGTGCTTAAGTTGCAGATATCGGCAAGCTCAGGAACAGCTCCATACAGTTCTCCGGGTGAAAAAGCCGGAATAACCGCTCCTGTACGGTAATCAAGGCGAGAAGCTATAGTACCGCCCGTACCCAGCAGCTTTATACTTTTCTTCTCGGGCGATGTTGGAAACTCTCTTTCCGGAATTTTGTAATTAATTTCTTTGAAATTGGTCTCTTTTATATCCAGTATTGTATCAACAGCAATACCGATATTGTAGCCTGTTGCCAGCTTGAGTACGATATGTGCATCATCGTCGTTTTCCGAGCGTGGCAGTATGACACCTTGAAAATCTCCACGCGTAGTTTTCATAGCAGCTTCGCTCCAGACACGCATATTGAAGCTCTTAAGTATATCAAGCGCCCTTCCCTTGTAGCCTTTTAAAGCATCGCTCATTATTGTTCGCCTCCTATGCGTATGATGTCAGCCAGTTGATTTAAAGGGATATTCCCAACAGCTATTTTTCTCAGCTCACTCATCATCCAATTCAGTTCTGCATCCTTGTCCTTCGAAGTTCTGATTCCTGCAAATTTCTCACGAAGGAGGGGTATGGCGGATATTATACTTTCGTTATTGCTATTGGGAAGCCCAATACTATCCAACACTGAATCCATACTCATTTTCGGATGTTTATACACAACCGGAAGCATCTCATTAATAAGTTCACGTTGCATATTCTTACTTTTAACAAAAGCAAAAAGTTCATATATCCTCTCAAATTTGAAGTTTGAATCCGGCTGTACATGACCTTGCAGGTACTTGAGCTTATGTGCCAAAAGCGTGGCTGCATATTGCGGTTCCGCATCAAAATCGGCTGTGATCCGCTCTATCAGAGGAACCAGATTGTTTCGCAGAAGGTAAGTAACAGCATCGGCAGGAACATTCCACTTTTTGAGCTGCGCCATGCGCTTGTTTACGTCAACCGGAAGACGGTTCTTGATGCTGTCAATAAACTCCTGACTTATAGAAATAGGAGCGGAGTCAGTATCCGGATACATGCGGTCAGCACCCGGAAGTACCCGTTCAAACATGGTTGTTCCATTCGGGAAGGATTTTCGCGTCTCATTCGGCACACCGGAAAAAGCCATCCGGCAGCGTTCCTCAACCGTCTCCAATGCCATTTTTATATCCGCTTCGGGTCCCCACAAAACAATCTGTGCATCCCCTTCTTTTGCGTCCAGAAGCTTTGCTATAGACTGCCAATCGTTATTCGTACTGCCGTCACGCCATTCCTCTGAATGTGTCATGTTTTCCTTTTCTATACATGCAATAACCTTCAGGCGATCACTTATCTCATCAGAGAACATTCTGCCCGGCTGTGTGAAAAACGATAGGATTCCCATAAATCCCGGCAGGTTTACTGCAACAACACGGTAGTTTTTGTTGACTGCTTCCTTGACCCGACTAGAAACGTTCTGCAGGTATTGACCTTCCAATGCAATGTGATTGATTTTCCATTCTTCCCAGTTTGGAATCCGGCCCAGAAGTTCTTCCCGGATTGCCAAAAAGCTCTTTTGTCTGAATGCTTCATTATGAACCAGTTCCGGTATATAGCTTATATGAGAAACTCCTTTTATTTCTATACGGGTACCCCCATGTATACTTACATTGACATCCTCGCGCGCTGCTCCAATTCCAGTACGTACCTTACCTGTACTGCGGCACAGAAAGCGGATATAGTGAGCAGCTTCCGCCGCTTCGTCAGGGGTTTTCATATCCGGATACGTGACGGTCTCAATTAGCGGCATACCTAAACGGTCGGTCGTATATATACGCTCATGACCGATATCTGAGACTTCACGGCAGGAATCCTCCTCAATGCTAAGCTGAATAATCCTTACGATTTTATTTTCAAGGGGTATCTGTCCCTCAATGCTTACTATGGCAGTACGCTGAAAACCTGTAGGAATGCTGCCATCCAGGTACTGTTTACGTGTGATATGCAGTTCGCCGACTATGTTTGTTTTTAATAGCAGTGCGACCTCCATAGCTATTCCCAATGCTTGTCTGTTGAGCTTGAAAGGCGGTGTATCATCAACGTCATAGGTGCAGGTAGTCACGTTGGCAATCCGGTACGTGACATTTTTCTTAGTCTTGAACTCCATAAGCGCCGTACCGTCATATCCTCCCATCTCACTTAAGGTAGGACGCATGTGACGTATGATTTCTGCTTCGTACTGTCCCTTTTTTTGAAAAATACCACCGGGACAATGGCAAAACAGCTTCTTCTCTGTCTTCAGCTGTTGGTGAACCTCCAAGCCGCACATAAAGCCCAATGCTTCATAGGCTTCACGCGGTGTTTCCTTTCGTGGAGTATAGCCAACGCGCTTCATGGTTTCATTGAAATTGCTTTCCGGGTCAAAAAACCTTTTCATTTCACTAGAGCCTCCCCAATTCAATCGTTACAGTATTTTTCGTCCGTCTTGAGAATGTATTTTAAAACACTATTTCAACAATTATATAACTTTACACAATTAACTTTATATCATTTTATTTCTTGTGTCTAATTTGATATTTTGATGCAAATAATCGGATTTGGCGATACAAATAATCGGATATTCTAAATTGACAGAAGGAATTGGGGGTATTATACTGAAAATGCGATGGGGGTTCGTCTAACGGCAGGATAATGGGATCTTATCCCGTAGATGGGGGTTCGAATCCTTCTCCCCTAACCAATTTGACAATGTAAACCGGTATTATGTATACCGGTTTTTTCTTTTTTGCCTGAATAAACATTCTTCCCGGATTGTCTTTTCTATGTTATGATTACTAATAATGATAGATATTTTAAAGTCAATTGGTTATTACGATGGGAGATATGTGTATGGAACTTAAATATTTTTATACCTTTCGTGTCGTCGCAAAAGAATTGAACTTTACAAAGGCAGCCTATATACTGAACTATTCTCAATCCAGTGTTTCCGCTCATATCCAGGCCTTGGAGGAAGAGTTCAACACACCTCTGTTCGAACGTTTGGGAAAGCAAGTCCTGCTTACAGAGGCAGGGCAGCGGATGCTCGTAGAAACCGACCGCATCATAACCTGTCTGGAAGAGTTGAAAAAAATAGTCCCCGGCTCCAGCATACCGTCAGGAACGCTTACCATCGGTGCACATGAAAGCCAATGCGCTTACCGTTTGACAGAGGTTCTCCGTGAGTTTCGTTCCTGCTATCCTCAGGTACAACTAATATTCCGGCCGATCATATCTGATGAGCAAATATCAATGTTGATAGGACAAGGTGCCCTAGATGCAGCTTTTTTACTCAGCCCGCCGGTAAATCCGCAGGGGCTTGTTATTGAACCGCTGATAGAAGAGCCTATATTGGTTATTTCGCATCCCGAACATCCTCTGAGCAAATTATCCAAGGTCATGCCCTCCGATCTGAATGATGAAACAATTCTTACCACAGAACAAGGCTGTAATTACAGACGGCTGTTTGAAAATATGCTTGCTTCGAATAACGTACGAATAGGAACGAAAATAGAGTTTGCCAGTATTGAAGGCATAAAGCAGTGTGTCATTGCGGGACTTGGAATTGCCGTACTCCCGGAAATAACAATAGAAAAGGAAATGGCGGAAGGTAAAATTGCTGTGCTTCAATGGAAAGGACCGGATTTTCCAATTTCAACGCAAATAGCCTGGCATAAGGATAAATGGATCTCGCCTGCACTGAAGGCTTTTTTGGATATAGCTAGAAATAAGATATGTGTCAGGCACATCGGATAGTTAAAGCAAGTGCTATGCACATATTATCCAGTAAAAAAGCTGGCTTAAACTTAGTGCCAAACTCTATTCAAAATCAAACAGCCCGGAAGCATTGGTACATCTTGATTCCAAGCTGTTTTTGCATTTACTTATGGTACGGTTCTGCGTAACATCGGCAAATGATAAAGGGCTTATTAGCTCTTACTATAGCAAAATGCCCCCTTCCTTTTTTCTCGCTTGGGGTCATTGATTTGCAATATGCTCGCACATTCGCTTATGGTTGGTATTTGCCGATACTTAAATTCTGTTTATGGTGATAAATTCATTATAAAATGTTTCTCAGACTTTCTAAAGAGAGTAAACAATCTTGATTTTTTATACTACTTGTAACTTTTATTTCACCAATTTGGTTTATTGCTTCTATAGTTAAAACATAGTCATAATTCACTTTATTCTTAGGGTTTCTTGTTAATTGACCTGCTACTAAATATTTAATTTTTATCCCTTCAACTTTAAATTTAGTTCCTTGTATTAAAGCAAATTGCTTAATTTTATTGAAATCCAAAGAACCCAAAATGCTATTTTCTATTGCTATGACATCCCCAATTGATGGTACTTTATATATATCTTGACTATAGGGAATAATCAAAATACTATTATTATCTTCCGCTTGGACTTTGTAATCAGATTTGATTTTTCCCTTTTTCTCGTTCTTATCATATAGTAACCTACTAATCCAGCCAAGTAATATTTTCCTTCAATCTTTTCATTAATCCAACCCCAAAAATAAACTTTAGTATAATTAAATTAGCTTGCCCATATAATTTAATTATTTGGATATACCTTAGCATTAAGCATATGATTTTGCTCAAACTTTTTTTGTATAATAATTAATGCCAAGTTATGATGATAAGTGGTTTTATTAATCAGCATTTTCCAATTCAATCTCTTGCTCTAAATTATCAAGTTCGACTTCTACAAGGGTACGTATTTTTTCATATATTTCAATATCTTGATTAATTGCTTCAAAACTAACTGTTAAAGTATATTTTGCTGGCACATTTGCGTCCCATCCCTTATGTCCGCGAACAGCAATGCAAAAGCTATCCGTTAGTTGGTTTGACTTAACTATGGTCCAATCTTTTTGCAATGTACTGTATGACCGCGAAAAATCTTTTGCTTGACCATGATTGCTTTGCTCTCCAATAACCCAGTTAAAATTGCCATCGTCATCAACTGTAGCACCAGTGTTTAGTATCCTTCTTGAAAAAGAATCAATGGTTTCACCGATTTTACTGCATCTCCAATCAAGCCATGTAGATAAATATCTGCTTATAGTTCTTCTAGTATTTCTTGGTTTTGCTGCATACGACAATGTAACATCTATTCGAACGTCATAGTCTTCACCAATAGCAGACAATTCTTCTGGAATAGGTATTTTAAAAATATGAGCTTGTCCTTCCGACAAATATAGTGTTTCTTCCGTTACTAAAGTAATTCGATATTCATCATTTTGAGTTGCTCTTATTACATTTGGAAGTCCATATCCTACATGTCTAACGATGTCCTTAACATTAGCAAATTTATCATTAACACTAATCGGCCATCTAGCAGACTGTGCTATCAAAGCTCTATATAATAGTGCAGAAGTGTTAGGAAATAATTTTTGAATTTCAGCTGCAATATATGAAACTTTTGGAGTTGAAAAAGATGTTCCGATGGCATCTTTAGAAACTGCAAACCCTTCTGGCGATGTTCTCAGTAACTCAGGACAAACTTCTGGTGGTGTAGTCAGTCTTACTTCTTCTCCTTCTCTATTCTTAACCCAAGTTCCACCATATTCAACTACATCAGGCTTTATTGAATTCCAAATCCCCGCACCAGTGCGTGAAAATGCTGATGGTTCGTTTTCTCCACCAATACTAATATTATCTTCCGTTTCATAGTTTGCAAAAGAAATAGATCCAACCGTTAAGGCTTGCATGCTTTGGGCTGGGTTGGCAATTCTTGAACGCTCCTCAAACAAATATTTTGGATATTGACTTCCCTCATTGTAGAAATCTTTTATTGTATTATCAAGAATATTACCTGCCGCTTGAATAAACAAGATATCATTTTCATAAGTTTGCAAATCTATTTCCGCAGCCCATGGTGACATATGCTTAATCTCACAAGAACTAATCTCTGCTATGGAGTGATTGAATATCTTAGTTTTTCTATCAGCCACTTTTGAGTACGCATTTACAACGTTTTTTATGATAAGCGGAGGAAAAACACTACTTTGAACAGAATGTTCATTGTTTTCATCCAAAACACGTGCATTTCTAATAAAGCATGGCAACTTATATGTACCCTCTTGTGGAACCTCAAATGGGTAAAGAATTGCTCCTGCTACCCTTGTACCATGTCCTCCATTAATTACCTCATCAGAAACAGATGTTGTTCCATGAACATAACATTTAGAATCATCCATAAGTACCGCTGGCTCAATATATTTATGTTCTTCCTGAATTCCACTGTCAATTACTGCAACAATCGGAGCATCATCATCTGGAGGAAGTATTGTTAAATCTGGATTCAGTTCTATAACTGATGCTTCTATAGGTTTACCAATGCACAAATCACCAACATATTCTATTTCAAATATCGGAGAAAAGTTATATACTAGGTCCCTCAAGCATTTCCCATTTATCTTTACTCTAACCGAAAAGCTGTCACAAAGTTCTAAATAAGTTGATTCACCATCAATGAAAGATCCCATAAATTCACCATTATAATGTTCTATAAAACTTCCAAATTGTTGCTCCCGTTCAAATTTCAAGTCATCCCATAGTTCATATGCCTCAAAGTATTTCTTTTGCCAATTTTTATATTTTACACTAGCTTTATATTCTTCTTCATTAATACCAATTTCTCTTTCTGGTGGTTGATCTAAGGTAAATATATTCCCAGAACAGCTAATACTTACATCAACCTCATATTCTTTGTTTTCTTCTATCGTTTCCCAGATAGCTAGTAAATTCTTCCCAAATATTTTCTGTAATCTAGAATCGTCCTCATGAAAAGCATAAACTCGAGCAGGGGTATTGCAATTTTTCGAAACTTCATTTATAAAATCTTCAGTTTTTCTATTTAAAACAGCAAACTCTGTATCTCCATTAGAAACTATCACATATCCGTTTTCAAGCTCTGAAATAACCTCAAACCCTAAACCTTTCAAGAAGCTAATATCGCTCTTAGGGTCAATTTCTAATAAAATAGGAATCCCTGTTTTTATTTCTGGCAAATGCTCCCTTAATCGCTCTTCTTGTTTTTCTTTCCAGAACCTTGATAACTGTGAAGCCTGTCTTTTAATATATCCGCCATGATTAATCCTGTTCTCTCTATTTTGAAAAGTTCTTTCATCCGGTTTTCCCCCACCATTTAGCTTTGGTTTTCCAGACAATACTAGTGGTAACGGTAGGTGCGGAAAATTATTTCTATCTGGCATGATTTCACCTCACTAATATTTCATTGAAATGTCTTTAATAACTCCTAAAATATGCTCTCTTTTTACAATCTTTGAGCCTTCGAGGACACAGCTCTTAGCTGCATTTTGGGCTATTGATACAATATTTGCAGCCGAATGCCCATCAAGTTCCTTAGAAAGAAAATCCCAATCTATATCTTTGCTAACGTTTATTGCAGAAAACGTTGCTGTAAGTAATTTTTTTATTTCGTTAACAGATGGTTTAGGTATCTCAATTACGTCATCAAACCTTCTGAACAGTGCTTCGTCAAGTGACACTTTTAAATTTGTGGTAGCTACTACTAAACCAGGTGAATTATATTCATCCAATAGCATCAACAACATATTTACGATTCGAGGAACTTCCCCTACATCCTGACTAGTAGTTCTAGATTTTGCAATAAAGTCACACTCATCAAGCAAAAGAACAACCGGTTCATTTTTACAATAATCAAAGACTGCTCGCAAATTTGAAGCAGACTCTCCAAAATAGGATGACAGTAATGAATCAAATCGAACCTTTAATAAAGGTAACCCTAAATTCCAAGCTAATCTTTCTGCAGCTAATGTTTTACCACATCCAGGAGCCCCATACAAAAGAATTTTTTTCTTTGGATAGAGATTGAATTTAGAAAGTCGTTCTTTTGCTGCGAATTCCTTTTCAATACACACAAGCTTATTTTCTATTTCATCATTTAAAATCATGTTATGCTTCAATTGATCTCGCTGCACATATGAAACTAACTGCATATTATTTCGTTTGCTAGTAGGCAACGATCCCATACCTGTGCTTACACTTTTATCATTCATGTATTGTGCAAAACCGTTGTTAACTTTAGGTTTTTCAGTAACTTTAATTTTTTCAAGGGAATCAGCTAAAACTTTATGATTTATTTCCCGTTCACTTGAAATAATAAGATCAGCAATTTTTTTTAAAGCAATTATGTCTTCCGAAAAGATTGCTTTAAAGAGTCTCTTATATAAATCAGCATTCATAATGATTAATCCTTTCTAATTTGATTCTCCCATATTTACATATAACCTTGTAGGCAGCAAACACTTTCAAAATTTAAAGGGTTAAAAAATTTATACATAAGCTAAAGTACCTTCTTATATTTTTGCTGACCAGAAGAAGTCTTTTCTATTGGAAGAATGCTCCCATTTGTTCTATTGATGTGGTTCAAAAACAATGTCCCAAGCAAAAGCCGGTCTTTTCGAGGTATACGATTCCATTCATAACCCTTAAATAAATCTTTCACTAAAAAAACTTCACTTTTCTCAATAAGTAGACTTTCTGTAATCGCATAATCGAGTAGGCTATTAACATCCATAATGCAACGTCCTCCATTAAATCTTCGTTGATAACAACGTTGTTGACAACATTATAAACCAGCATTATTATTTAGTCAATTATGTTGTAGGAAACTTACATTTATTTCTTAGCGAAAATATAACGCTTCATACGAAATTGTTTTTTTAATTTTATTAATTGGTCGCTTTCTTTGTGACGTTTTTTTAGATTTGTCACTTTGGTATGAATTGCCTAAATCAAAACAGCCCATAAGCCATTGCTACATCTTGCTTCCGGGCTGTTTTTGCCGTTACTTGTGATACGGCTCCCCCTTGATAATCCGAAACCCCCTATAAATCTGCTCCAGCAGTATCACCCGCATTAGCTGGTGCGGGAAGGTCATGGGGGAGAAGGAGAGCTTGAAGTCAGCCCGCTTCAACACCTCGCTGCAAAGGCCCAATGAGCCGCCTATAACAAAGGCTATGTTACTTTTGCCCTTTATGCCAAGGCCATTGATGAAGTCTGCCAAACCTTCAGAGGACAGCTCCTTGCCCTGTATGGCAAGAGCTATCATGTAGGTATCGTCTTTAACGTACTTCAGTATGCCTTGTCCTTCTTTTTGGATGACTATAAGCTCCTCTGCAGGGCTTAGGTTCTCAGGGGCTTTTTCATCGGGAACTTCTACGATTTCCAGCTTACAATATTTAGAAAGCCGTGTTGAGTACTCCTCCACGGCTTCCTTGAAATATCTTTCTTTCAGTTTCCCAACTGTGATTATTGTTATATTCATTACCTGTATTCCTCCGGCATTTCCACCAGTTTTATATCTACAGTGTGCTCGGTTTTGTTATTAATGTATTTTACAGTAATAATATCACCGGGATTCAAGCTGTATAATAGGCTCTTGAACTTTACAAGTGTATTCACTTCTTCGCCATTGATATGGGTTATTATATCTCCCGCCCTAAGTCCTGCCGCTGCTGCCGGAGCACCATCCCTGACATTATAGACATATATCCCCTTCTGTATTTCTATGCCTGTTGCATAATAGCCGAGTAATTCGCTGTCTAACGGGGTAATCCCCATATACGTTGGTACAAACTTGCCGGTTGCTATAATCTTCCGGGTTATTGGCTTTGTTATATTTATCGGTATTGCAAAACCCAGACTCTCTGCCGAAGCTTTTACTGTATTAATCCCTATTACCTGTCCTCTGCTGTTTATCAAAGGTCCGCCGCTGTTTCCGGGATTGATGGCCGCATCTGTCTGTATCAGGTCCTCCATTACAGAACCCTCTTCAACCATTATGCTTCTGTTGAGCCCGGATATTATGCCTTGGGTAACTGATCTTTCAAAACGCACCCCAAGCGGATTTCCTATTGCAATACTGGTCTCGCCTACTACGAGGCTATCGGAGTCTCCAAGCTCAGAAGCGGGTAAACCGACGGCTTCAACCTTCACAACTGCCAAGTCCAGCAGAGTGTCTTTCCACAGCACCTTTCCGACAAGCTCTCTTCCATCCTTGAAAAATACCGTAAGCTCCTCAGGTTGTTCGCCCACCACATGGGCATTTGTAAGTATGTACCCATTTGGGTCTATTATAACTCCAGACCCTACGCCTTCATAAGATCGTTTGCCGAAAAAAAGATCCCGTTCTACCGTTATTGTACTTATTCTTACTACAGTAGGAGTAACCTTCTGGGCTACTGCGGCAGCTACATTCAAATCCTCAGAAGGGGTTATAACCAGTTGCTGCCCTATCTGTGTATTGCCACTTTGCACCATGGGTGCCAATTTATTATACAGATATGACGGTACTATTGCTGATACGATAAGCCCCCCTATAACAGCACCAACTAGTGCAGTTGCCAAATACGGAAGTCCTGAGGGTCTTCTGCCGCTCCTAAACTCATCTCTATTGGCAACTGGTGCAGCACCGTTATTCTCTTTTGCAGCCCGCACATTCTTTGTCTCCTGATTGATTTCTTGCTGCTGCTCCTTTGTTTTGTCATCAAAATTGTCCAAACTCATCATCCTCCATAGGCAAATTGATTATATCCTTAATATATCCATCAAAATGTTTTGTATTAAACATTTTGATGGATATATATTCACAACATATAATATGCCTATAAAAGTATTTTATTTTTACTATTTTATATAATAACACCGGCTGACTCCGCTCCTTGGCGCAAGATCCAGCTTAATATCCTCATCAACCTTCACTTTCTTTTCCAGCAATATTTCCTTTACCGTCTCATAGGCCAGCTCAGGAAAATTATTTTCCTTACTCAAGTGTCCAAGCAGCACATCTTTTACTCCTGTCTGCAGCAGCTCATATACAGCATGTCCCGCTGCTTCATTTGAAAGATGTCCTTGCTCGCCTAGTATTCTTCTTTTTAAAAAATATGGGTATCTTCCCACCTTGAGCATCTCTATATCATGGTTAGACTCCAGCATAACCATATCGGAACCGCTGATATTCTCTTTTACTGTATCGCTGAAATAACCAAGGTCAGTCGCTATGCTTACCTTCTTATTGCCCTCATAAAAGCAAAAACCTACAGGATCTGCCGCATCATGGGGAATGCTAAATGACTTTATGCCTATTCCCTCAATCTCCAGCTCTTCTCCTACCGCAAAATGTCTGATATTTTCAGGCTTTACGGTTCCTATAAGGTCTGCCATGCTGTTCCATGTATTTGTGTTTGCATATATTGGTATCCCAAGCTTTCTTGATATAATACCTATGCTCCTGATATGATCTGAATGCTCATGAGTAACTACAACAGCTTTTATCATGCTTCCGCATACACCTATATTATTCAGATTGCCCAGTATCTCCTTACCGCTGATACCGCAATCCACCAGCAATCCGCTGTTGTCATTTCCCACAAAAACACAATTACCGCTGCTGCCGCTTGAAAGCGAGCAAAGTCTTATCCCCATTTCTTCCTCCAATGCTTGTTACATCTGTTTAGTGCCTCGCCTGCCCTAGAAGTAAATTACATTACGAGGCACTAGCGTTCTACCCTTGTAATATCTGCTCCTATGCTTCTTAGTTTCTCTACAAGCTTTTCATAACCTCTGTCTATATGCCTCAGATTGCTTAACTCAGTCTCACCTTCTGCTGCTAGTCCCGCTACAACCATTGCCGCTCCTGCTCTCAGATCAGTTGCATAGACCGGAGATCCAGAAAGCTTGTTTATACCTTCAATTATAGCAACGCGGCCTTCTACCTTAATATTGGCACCCATCCTCTTAAGTTCATCCACATGCTTGAACCTGCCCTCAAATATACTTTCAGTGATGATTCCTGTACCCTCCGCGATGGAAAGCAATACACTCATCGGCTGCTGCAGGTCGGTGGGAAAACCGGGATATGGTATTGTCTTTATATTTACGGCTTTAGGTCTCGCAATCGTCCTTACTCTTATGGAGTCTTCGTTCTCTTCTATTTCAATACCCATCTCCCTGAGCTTTGCAGTTACCGATTCAAGATGTGTCGGAATTACGTTCTTTATAAGTACATCTCCATGAGTAGCTGCAGCCGCAATCATGTATGTTCCTGCTTCCATCATGTCAGGTATTATGGCATGTTCACAGCCTCCCAGATGTTCGACTCCCTTTATCTTTATAACATCGGTGCCCGCACCCTTTATATTCGCCCCCATTGCATTCAATAGGTTAACAACATCAACTATGTACGGCTCCTTAGCAGCATTCTCTATCGTAGTAGCACCTTTAGCCTTACATGCTGCCAATATTATGTTTATAGTAGCTCCTACACTGACTACATCCATATAAATCGGTGCGCCTATAAGCTCTGCTGCTCTGGCCTTTATCACCCCATGCTCAACCTTTACCTTAGCCCCCAAAGCCTCAAAGCCCTTTATATGCTGATCAATCGGCCTAATTCCAATGTCACAACCCCCGGGGAAAGGTACTTCAGCTCTCCTGAATTTGCCAAGAAATGCTCCTAAAAAGTAATAGGATGCCCTCATCTTCTTGGCTGCTTCAAAATCCAGTTTGAAATTCTTCATATCCTTGCTGACAATTTCCAACTCTCCGGCATTACCTTCACTCACTTTTGCTCCGCCCATCAATAAAAGTTCCTTGAGATATCTTACATCTTCTATATCAGGTAGATTCTTTACAGTACATTTGGAATCCGATAGTATTGCAGCCGGAATGATTCCTACTGCAGAGTTTTTTGCACCGCTTATACATACTTCGCCATGAAGTTTTTTGTTTCCTTTGATTATCAGTTTTTCTTCCAAAGTATAAACCCCTTTTTATATAATAAGTTCGAAACCTATAGCTATAACATTCTAATTATATCACTGATTTACAAGTTTGATAATATAGCAAAAAAAGGCTCCTATATGCTTCTTTCGCTATGACAAAATAAAAAGGCATATCACTGCCTCTTTGTTATACCTTCTACTTTTTCATTATATGCATTTATATAAATTATATCCTTATCCGTCACTATTTCCCATACGGGGAAAGCCGTCCCTTCCTCTACCTTGGAAACATCCACCTTTCCACCAGCACCGGTGCCGAAATAATATCCCTGCTGAATCTCCAGTACTTCGATACCCCCTGCAAAGTTGTTCTTATAATATTCCCGCAAATACAACAATGGTATCACAGGTGAAACCACATCTGTCTTTTTACCTGCCTGTCTTATCGTCTCAAACCATACTATATTTGCCTTGTAAATACCAGCATCATTTACATAGAACTCCATAACGCTATTATATATAGCTGCACCCTTATAGGACTGTCCATAAACAAACCTCTTATAGCCCTCAGTTTCCTCCACTACCCCGCTATCAGCACTATCCTTCATACCAAGCCTGCCTAAAAACTCCGTTATGTTCTTCCTGCAAACCTTGTCATCGATAGCTGCCGCCGGCCTGATGCTGTTATCTGTATAGCAAAGCTCTCTGCTTTCTTTGATGCTGAATTCTATATCTTTCCCCCTAAGCTTCACTATACTGCCTTCTTCTGACTCTACTACCGTTTCATTAGGAGAAAAAAATCTTTTAGCAATGTCTTCCTTGTTAAAAAGCTTATACTTCACAGTTATAGAAGGCATATCAATCTTTTTTGCCGGAACCTGACCTTTTATATTTATATTTTTTTCGGCTAAATAATTAGTGACAAGCTTTATCTTATCACTGTCCACATAACCTATACTACCAGTACTGGCAGCAATAATCCTATATCCAAGAAAGATGTTAATTGCCAGAAAAACAACTATAAGAATTGTTTTTGCTTTTGCCCATTCCATTGCAAAACCCCTTTCCAGGTGTTTTTATTTTACTTATCCAGTATAATTCCTGTCTCTGCGTTTATTATATAACGCTGATTCAATACAGTGCCATTAGAAAGCCTCTCTACAGTAACATCAGCAACCCAGACAGGCACATAGGTAATGCTGTCTTGACTATATATTTCATAATAAGCAAGGTACACATCGTTAATCTTCTTGATCTTCTCCCCACTGAGCTTTTCTACTTTCTCATCCCTCAATATATTGAGTACCTCTACACTATCTATCACCTGTTTATATTCCAACTCGTCATTGAATTTTCTTACAAGCCTTTTATATCGTTTAACTTCACCACCCACAATTTCCACTTCGATAGTATCGCTGCTCAAGCTTGAATCCAATACTATAGGCAGACCCTCATAAGCATATCTGTATCTTACTATATACTTGTCGCCCTTCATGCTCTTTATTATATCGGATATATAACTGTTCTCAGGAAAGCCAAAATGCTTGCTTACAAATTCTGTGCTTATATCAATTGCATTTCTAACATTGATTATACTGTCGCCATCTGAATGCATATCATAGTTAACATACTCAAGCATACCATTAGTATATAGCTTCACCATCTGTTCTTCCCTGTCGGTATAAACCATTGTGCCATCTATGTTTTTTATAATACTGAGAGAAGATATTTCATCATCAAATAAACCAGCTATGCTTTCAAGTATCTCCTCTCCTACAATAAGCTCCTTTTCTCCTGACAAAACCGGCAAAGCCTTTGTTTCAATCTTTGTAGGCACTATCGCATTCTTACTGTACAGCCCGGGCTGGATTCTATCAAGAAAGAAGCATGGCACTATAGGCTGATTCTCCAAGTTAGAAATCAAAAAATCCAGGTTGTTCTGTATCCCTTCTGATCCCAGTTCATAAAGAACATCCTGCACTGTGTCCAGAAAATATACTTTGTTTAGACTCTGAGCAACAATTATCTCATCTATGCTCTTCATGCCGATATCAGCATCTATGCTAATATTCATAAGCTTATAAATTGCATCAATTCCCAGAGGCATATTGAAGATAAAGCTTACTCCCCTTACATCCCTTATTCTGTCCAATTCCTCCAAAGGAAGCTTTTTAGCAGTCTCCTTGCTATTTAAAAGTATAGCTTTGCGGATTACTCTCTTAGCTTCTTTGAATATCCAGTTATATGTTTCAGTATTTGCCTTGTTCTCGTATTGAATTGTGCTTCTTTCACCAAAGCTTACAATAAGCTTATGAGGCTTTAAAAGATCCGACTTATCATATTCCGCATTAAAATCAGACTTTATCGGTTTATCTCCAGACATAATAAAAATACCCTCAATGGAAGTATAAAACCATATGCGGGTAGTCAATATAAAACTCAATATAACCAAAAATATTAAAGATACTGATTTAAATTTCTCACGGTTCAATATAATCACCTGTATGACATATTATAGCTAACCGGATTTCATCCTTTAGCCTGCTCATTCATTCGTATTTTGAGTGTTTAAAATATCCTCAACAAATTTGTTAAAAATATCCCCGTTTACTTCCTTACTTGCTTCTTCCTTTAAAAAGCGCTCTATTTCCAGGACTTCCTCAAATTTGTTCCCGTTTGCATCCACTATACTAAGCACTATCTTATTCTTCCCTAAAGCTAAAGACACGGTCTCCGCATAAATATTGGATGCACCTACTGTTACTTTCTCTGATACCTGCAGAATCCAAGTTCCTTCTTTTTCCGAACCTATCTCTTCCTTTTTTTTCACAATGATGCTTTTTTCGTCATCGCTTTTGAACCAATACAAATCCATAGATACTTCCGTACCTTCTTTGGCTATAGCTTCTATAACATACTCTTTAAAAAAGGTTTTTGATACTTCTCTATCTGAAAGCAACACAAATGCTGGGGCAGTATCCTTCCCGTAACTTGAATAATTTGTTCCTGATTGGGCGTATACTGTCGAACCTGCTGCAAATACAGCCGTAGCAATGATAGCTGTTATCAGCACTTTCTTAAACATGAAAATTCCCCCTGTGCTTTTGAACTAATTGACCTATTATCTATATAAATCCTTAATACTATTATACAAGAAATTTATTACAATATTGTTACAAACTAATTAAGCTTATTTTACATTAAACTTCTAACTCACATGGGAAATTTATTATTACTTCACTGCCTTTTCCATATTCGCTCTCTATTCTTATTGAGCCTTTATGGGCTTCCACTATATTCTTCGCTATTGAAAGGCCCAGCCCAGTACCTCCCATCGCCCTTGACCGGGCTTTGTCAACCCGGTAGAACCTTTCAAACAGTCTTGGCAGGTCTTCCTTTGGAATACCTATACCGGTATCAGCTATTCTAATCTCGACACTATCCTCGCGATTGCCTGCTGTTACCTGTATACTGCCATTTTCCGGAGTATATTTTATTGCATTGCCGATTATATTTATTATTACCTGCTCTATTCTATCCTTGTCCCCTTTTATTCCGCACAACTCCCCTTGAACCTCAAAAGACAAAGTCTGATTTTTCTGTCTGGCTGATATCTCTATTTTTTCGACACAATCTCTTACTATATTCATTACATTTAAGCTTCTCATGTTCCATTCCATCTTATCATAATCAAGTTTGGAGAGCTGCAACAGGTCTTTTACCAGCCTTGTCATTCTATCTGACTCGCTATTTATGACCTTAAGAAAATTCACAGTGTATTCCCTGCTATCCAATGCCCCGTCAAGAAGTGTTTCTGTATAGCTTTTAATTGTCGTAAGCGGGGTCCGTAACTCATGGGACACATTTGCCACAAATTCTTTACGCATCCTATCAAGCTTTTCCTGCTCTGTTACATCCTGGAGTACCAGCATACCACCTTCTGCTTCATTATATTCATTCATAATCTGTACTACGTTTATTTTTATTATCAGGTTATTTATGCTTAAAATATTAAAGTTATTCTCACTATCGCGAAGAATATCATTAAAAGTTATTCCTAAATTCAGTTCCTTAGAAACATCGTCAAAGTCCCTGCTATACAAGTCTTCCTTTTTTATATTGAAAATATTATAAGCCGCCGGATTTGCGTGTACTACTATCCCATCACCATTTACAGCTATAATACCATCAGTCATATTAGTCAGAATTGTATCAACCTTATTCTTCTCCCTGGACATTTCATCTAATGTACTCTTAAGCCTCACCGTAAGGTAGTTGAACATCTCTGCCAGCTGGCCGACTTCATCTCTGGATTTTACAGCAATTATCTGTCCAAAATCTCCTTTTGCCAACCTTTCAGCCTTAGAGGTTACTTCCTTTATAGGTCCTGTTAAGGTCTTTGAAAGCAAATTTCCCAATAGAGCAGTTATACAGAGCGCCCAAATAGTCGCATTTGTAAGTATTCTTCTGACACTCTTAACATTCTCTGCAACGCTGGACAAGTCTGCACTTATATATATTGCACCAATTACATCATTAGAGGTAATTATTGGCACAGCAATACTCTTTAAGTATTTGTTATTTTCGTCCGGATACTCTACTTCCTTCGCTAGTTCGATTGCCCTGTCTACTATCCAAATACACTGCAGATTAGAGTCCTTAGCTCCTTCGTAATTATTCTGGCTTGCTATAAAGTCTTCATTTTCATATACGTATACAGCCCTTACCTGCTTTCCCTGGCCAACAAACCAATTGGACACTATCTCCTGGATGTTGGGAGCTCCTACGGTTTTATCCTTAAGATTATCTGCGAGATAATAGCCCCTTGCTATAATGGTCTCTGTCAAGCTGTCAATCTGCTCCTTCTCTATAGCTCCGGTTATATATACCCCTACAATAGCCATTGCAAGCCATACCAGCAGAAATGATATTATTACAAGCTTCCATTGGATGCTTTTCAACATTTAATTAAATCCTCCTGAAGTAATAGCCTACACCCCTTTTTGTCTGCACATACTTTGCGTTGCTGGGGTCATCCTCTACCTTTTCTCTTAGCCGCCTTACCGTCACATCAACAGTTCTGACATCTCCGTAGTATTCATAACCCCAAACTTCTTCCAATAGTGTTTCCCTCGAAAAGACCTGTTCTGAGTGAAGTGCAAGATATCTTAACAGCTCAAACTCTCTAAGCGTAAGCTCTAATACACTGCTTTCTTTTCGTACCTCATACCTGTTAAGATCAATTGTCAGATTACCTGATTTTATAACCTGACCGCCGCCTTCCATACCGGAATTTAAAAAGTTCGCCCTTCGTATATTTGCCTTCACTCTCGCCATAAGCTCCCTAACGCTGAAGGGCTTTGTCATATAGTCATCCGCCCCTAGCTCGAGGCCAAGCACCTTGTCCACTTCTTCTTCCTTTGCTGTAAGCATTATTATCGGAGTGCTTACATTCTCTCTCAATTTTTTGCATACAGTAAAACCATCCATTATAGGAAGCATAATATCAAGGACAATAAGATCAGGCTTATGCTCATAAGTCATGTCCACAGCCTGCTGTCCATCCTCAGCTACAAATACCTTGTAGCCTTCCTTTTCCAGATTAAATTTTATGATATCTGCGATTGGCTTCTCATCATCAACCACAAGTATTCTTCTGTTGTCCATCAAAACACCACCCCATCATTAATAATATATAACCTTTAAACGATATTTTATTTAGACTTATGCATGCACAGTACACCATATACATATTTTACTACTTATGCAGCCATTACGCAATAAGTTAGGCAGCACCTCCGAAAGTACCAGATATGCCCATCTTCAGACCTAAAGCTTGTACTAAAAAATTAAGGACTCTGGTCCTATCAATATAAGGCCCATTTCTTATACTTTTTTTGGTAAATATCGTTTAAAATATAAGTATCTCAACAAAATAATTTTATATCCCCCCGGATATAGGAAAACAGATTAATATATTTGTTTTCTATTTTTTTATCCTTTCCAGGCACCTGAATCAATATACTTGTCCAGTTGCTGACCGTATATGTTATAAAAAGCTCTATCCAAGGTGTTTCCCTTTTTCAGCTCGTCAAGCATATTACTTATACTTTCCCTTCCGTACTGTGCAATAAGCCCCTTTACAATATCATAGGACTGCTTGTACGATTGTGTTTCAGGAAGCCGCATGAAGCCATTTCTGAGTTCGTCAGCCGTAAAGTACCTTTCATAGCTGAAACCCTCTGCCCACTCTGTTCCATCCACGGCATACTCTTCATAAAGTGCAAGACCTTCTGTGAGCCACAGTTCTACATTCCCTCCGCTTCTATCGTCAATCACTCTGTGCACATACTCGTGAAGTATTGGTCCATTTGCTTCAAAAGCCTTGGCATTTATCTGAATTTGATTCAGATACGCCTTTGGTGACAATACATGTATAATGCCCATATTATAAAGTCCCATGACAGCTTGTCCACTTACAGACTGCTGATAATTCCACATGCTTTCCTGGTCATTATATATGAACACTATGGTTTTGTTTTCAGGATAATAGCCGTAGTGTATTCCTTCAATCTTATAGCTCTTCTCAAATATTCTTCCTATATCCCTCACTATATCTTCGTCTTTCTCAGTATACTTTATTATGAAATTCTCTGTCTCATATATTTTAAACTCCGGTGTTAATTCGCTGCTCTTTACATGGGCAAATACCTTGAGAGCTTTGTAGCCCTGCATCTTTGCCACTATAAGGCCCTTGTCATTTGTGAAAAAAAATAGTACTGAAACAATTGTTAGTACTATCATAAGCTTCGTTATTCTTTTTTTCATATATCCAGATCCTTTCTAAAAGAATACTAGGTATATGATACTATAGTTTTATGTAAACTTCATTGGTATATTTTGAAATCTTGCGCCTTTCTAATGGCAGCCGCTGCAGCCTCCGCAACTTCCGCTGCTGCAACTTCCTCCACCCTTTCCCGAGCCCGCTGTACAGCACTTTCCTTCAAATACCTGTCTGACTTCACTGCTTCCGCATTTGGGGCATTTTATGTTTTCTCTATTTGAGGGCTTTACAATTTCATCAAATTTTTCTCCGCAATTGACGCATTTAAAATCTATTAAAGCCATTTATATTCCTCCCTTTAAAATCTATACAGTAAACGATCAATAATCACTCTACTTCATAACCTTATAAAACATTTATATAACATACACCAATTTTTTTCAAGAGCATATTATGAAATAAGGACTTTATGCTATGCTTTTTGCTAAATACCCTTTATATTAGTCATTCAGATTTCGCAAAAAGTTTCCTTGTCTTTATTGAATTCGCACTTTGCCCTATGTAATGTCTTAAGTGCGTTCAATATAGTAATATTTTACATACTGGAGGATAGCTATGAAACCTGTCAGGGAACTTATAAAAAAAATTCCTTTGTCTTCATATTTCAGAAAAATTGATCCGGAAATAAATAAGCTGTTATCTATTAAAAAAGTCAAAACCATACCTGTGATAATAGTATTTCAAAGACCCCTTGCGGCACAGACAGAGTCCAGGCTAAAACGGATGGGCTTCAAGGTAAAATACCATCTCCCTTTTTTAAATGCAGTTACCGGTAAAATTAATATCGGAAGCTTTGACTCCATTTGTAGTATTGTCGAAATCGCAAAAATTTATTTTGACGGCACTGCATATCTTATGGGCAGCATTGACTACAGTGAGCGCGGAGAAGGAAGGAGCGGAGCACCCTCTTTTCATCTTTCCGGTAAAGGTATCGCAGCAGCTTTTATTGATTCAGGCGTATATCCTCATCAGGATCTTATAAGGCCACAAAACAGAATCGTGGCTTTTAAGGACTATATAAACGAATTAGATGACCCATATGATGATAATGGTCATGGAACCGCATGTATAGGAGCGGCTTTTGGAGCTTCTTTGGATGGCAAGTTCAAAACAGCAGCCTATGACTGCAATATTGTTTGTGCAAAGGCTTTTAACAGCCTTGGATACGGGCTTTTTTCAGATATCCTGTCTGCTATGCAATGGATTTGCACTGTAAAGGAAAAATATAATATCAGAGTGCTTGTGCTTCCCTTCGGAAGCTGCGGCCTCCATAAGCGGTTTGACATCATGAGCTTAGCGGCAGAAAGTTTATGGAACAATGGTTTCTTTGTCTGCACCTGCAGCGGAAATATTGGTCCTTATGAAGCCAGCATAACTTCTCCCGGCATTTGTGGCAGTAGTTTCACAACCGGAGCCTGCTTAAGTCCCGGACCTTCTTCCGGAATCGCTCTGTTCAGCGGCCGTGGCCCTGTGGAAGGTAAGCTTGATAAACCTGATGCCGTAATGCCGGGCTTCAAGGTTGCAGCACTTAATGCTGATACCGGCTATATACCCGGGAATAAATCCGCTTCCCAAGCTAAGCTTTCAGGCCAATACTACACTGAGATAAGCGGAACCTCGGTAGCAGCATATCTGACCGCCGCAGCAGCAGTGCTTCTATGCCAGAAAAAGCCCAGCCTGTCACCGGAGGATATGAAAGGTGTGCTTAAAAGATTCTGCACTTCGTTTAATGAGCTTAAAACCGCCCAAGGTGCCGGAATAATAGATATAAAAAAGATTGAGGAATATAAATAATTCCCCAATCTTTTAATTCTATTTCAAATATTTTGTCGGATTTTGCACAACACCGCTCTTTCGGATTTCAAAATGCAAATGCGGTCCGGTACTGTTACCGGTATTTCCTACCGCTCCTATTTTCTGACCCTTATAAACCTTCTGCCCGACCTTTACATTGTATTTACTAAGATGTCCATAATAAGACACATAATTGGCGCCGTGGTCAATCTTTATCAGCTTGCCGTAGCCGCCTTCATAACCAACCCAGGTGACTATTCCCCCATCAGAAGCCTTTACTGCTGAACCATAGGGAGCTGCTATGTCTATCCCTGTATGTCTTCTGCCCCATCTCATGCCATATCCTGATGATATGCTTCCTCTGGCAGGATATGAAAAAGTTCCGGTTCCCTTCTTGGGTGGAACTGCCTTAGTTCCCTTTACGATTATTTGTGTCTTGGGTTCCTTAATAATTTTCTCACTGATAATTGTTCTGCCCGTCCCAACCCCATTGACTTTGGTGACATCGGCTGTTACTTCCTTTTCGCCGTATTGGCCTTTAACCTTTATACTGCTCTCATCCTTATACATGGAATTGCTGAACTCTACCTTCTGCTCATATTCAGCTTTTTCAAGAGATGTTATTGTCTGGACCGTTTTCACACTTATTAACGGTTTCGGTACAATAAGATTTATCATCTGATCTATTTTAATCTTTTCGGAATTAATCCCGGGATTAGCCTTTTCCAGATCTGAAACAGACATATTATATCTTTTGGATATTGACCAGAAGCTTTCTCCAGACACAATCTTATGGGTTTTAACTTCATTGGTTCCTTTTATGATAAAGTTTAATGCCTCGTCTTTTTCTGATATTTTTGAAGCATCTATGTACTCATTCTTGAGTTCTACCTTTTCTACAAAGCTAACTTCCTTAATCTTCGATTTATCTGCTCCAACCAAAGTTTTATCTTGTATTTCCTTAAGCAAACCCTCAGCTTGTTCCTTTGTTTTAAGGGTTGCAATAATATTCCCATCTGCATATATGCTGCAAGATTGAACCTGAAATTGAAGGTTCTTACCCAGAGTCTCAATGAGCGCTTCATCCTTTACTACTTCCTTGTCGGATGCTCTTGACCTTTCAAAGGTGATTTCACCGGTAAAATTAATTTCAGAATCAGCATTTTCCCGATACTTCTGCTTCAACGCTTTTAAAGCGCTTTCAACAGCTTTCCTGGTCCTGACCTTGCAGATTTCATTTCCGTTCACCTTCACAGTGTATGCGCTGCCTGAAAACACTATAAATAAAGAAGTGAATATCAGCAGTGCAATTACGCTGCAGGTAATAGCAAATCTCTTTTTATCAACTATCTTTATTGTATATTTATTTTTATTTAATGAACCGGCACCAAAACTTCTAACCTTTTTACTGCAATTCTTAATATAATTCTTTACATTTTCAGTTCCACTTAAAAGCTTACATTTACACCACGCTACCGCTTCCTGCAACTTGCTTCCCTCCATGCATCCGCCTCCTTCAATAGAAATCATGGTTTCTTCAAATATATATATAGGTTGCATTAAAGAAATTTATTCTTTTCTTAATGTTTTCTAGTACATAAGTACTATTTTACAATAAAAATTGAGTATATTCAACTTTTTATGTCTACAGCCAGATTCTGACACAAGCCTTATTATATCTTTTACTTATTAATATTCAAAGTTGTCTGTTTTATACCATATAGTTTGTACAAATAGTTTGTACAAACAGTTTACTGGAGTTGATTTACTTTTATAACATACACTTCTATCAATAAAAAAACCGGTGACATCTCTATCATCGGCTTCCAAAATCATTTCTCCTATAAGGCTTAGCACTCAGTGTCCGTTCTAATACCTTTCCATCAGCTTGTATATTGCCTCTACCCCAAAATAAAGCGCTTCCACAGGAATTCTTTCATTGGAATTATGTATCAGCTTGGGGAAATCTATACCGTCCTTTAAATACATTGGAGTAAAACCATATGTTTGTATACCTAACCCGGCAAAGAATCTTGCATCAGTTACCCCGCTCACTACAAAGGGGATGGGTATTCCGCCATTATCTTCTTCCTTCAGGATCTGTGAAAGTGTATCAAAAATACCCATATCAAAACTCAGAGGTCCTCTATCATAAAACTTGACTTCGAATTCAATGTCCTTTCCTGCAAGTGCCTCAAGTTCACTTAAAAGATCTTCAAGCTTAAGGCCGGGTAGTATTCTTCCGTCAAAATCCAGTGTTATTTCACTGGGAATTACATTTATCTTTTCTCCCCCTCGTACAATAGTAGCATTAACCGTATTGTGAAGCACCGGATCAAATAGTACCCCTTTACGCCCCAGCAAATTCAGAACCGAATCCGTTATCATAGGATTAAGCAACGCCCTCAGTGTTGCACCTGCTGGGAATGGCAGATTTGAGGACAAAGCCTGCATCATCGTTTTAACCGGTGGAGTAATGTGAACAGGCAGCCTCTTTCTGTTCAAAATATCAAGCAGTGAACTAAGCCTGGCCATTGCACCGTTTTTCACGGGCATTGAACCATGACCGCTCTGCCCCTTTATTGTAGCCCTAATGCCGCATCTCTGCTTTTCGGCGATCATAACAGGATAAAACCTTTTGCCGCTAAGATGCATAGTAAAACCGCCTATTTCGCCTATTGCATACTTTACATCCTTAAAAAAGCAAGGGTGATTCTCCACTAAATATTTCGCCCCATATTCTCCCGCATCTTCCTCGTCGCTTACTATACATAGCAGTATGTCTCCCTGCGGCACAAATCCTTTAAGTTTTGCGTTAATCACGGCGCATATCATCATAGTCAGTGCTCCCTTCATGTCGAGAGCACCTCTGCCCCATATGCATCCATCTTCCAATACACCCTCAAAGGGAGGATGTATCCAAGCCTGATGCTCTGCCGTCACTACATCGACATGTCCATACATAAGCAGGGGCGGCTTAACTCCTTGACCGGGAAGCCGTGCAATCAGGTTCGGCCTTTCACTCTTTTCACCGTGCAGTAATACAGTATCAATTCCTGCATCAGCTAAAAGTTTTTTTATATAATGTATGCACTCCGACTCATTTCCCGGCGGATTAGTCGTATTGAATCTAATCAGATTCCGAAGCAGTATTTCCGGCTTCATACTGTCTCCCAAGCTATTTATATCATACACGCCAGTTACCCCCGTTAATTTCCATACAATATTTCTAAGCAGTTCCCGGGAAGGACTTTTCCGTACATTAGCTGTTCGAGCCTATGCAGCTCCTTTATCTCTCCCGGCCCAAAATTATTGGGATTTTCTCCTTCTCTCAGCTCCTTTAAAGTCTTTCTGAAGTCCAGAACCCTGTAGTCCATCTTCTCTATACCCACTTTCCTATAGCTTACGTATATAGGCATTACAGTGAGGTCTGTTATTCTTGTTGTTTTTACCCCGTCGTCCGTTCCCTTAGATATCTCCAGCTTTACTATATTGGCAAGCCTGGAGTTTTTGCTGAATAAGTTCAATGAAACAAGTTCTCCTAATGAATAAACTATGAACCCGGTCTTTTCCCTTTTCTCATAAGGGTCAAGAAAACGGTATTTTTCCATGGGCTGGGCTACATGAGGGTGCCCTCCGAGTATTATATCAACCCCGCATTCCATTATTTTATGTCCCATGCTTATGATATTCAAAATAGGGTATGTTTCGAATTCAATACTCCAATGAAGCATTGCAATAACTATATCAGCGCCTCTTTCCTTCGCAATTCCCACATGTTCTTTTATGAGGGAGATATCCGTATCGGCCTTATTAAGTCTTAGCATATTCGTCATATATTCCTTGCCGGGTATTAGATCTTCACCGTTTAGGCAGTAGGTATATGACAGGAAAGCCGTCTTTATGCCATTCTTATCAATAATAGGTATGTCTTTCTGTTCTTCACCGTTTCTTGCGGTCCCCACATGTTTATAACCCTTTGAGTCAAGGAAGTCCAAGGTTGATATTATACCTTCCTCTCCCTGGTCAAGGCTGTGATTATTAGCTGTTGCAAAAAAGTTCACACCGCTTCCCCCGTTAGTTAACCTTTCAAACATCTCGGGTGAAATATTAAGCTTCGGGGCGGTCAGACATATCCCGGGTACCCCAACCGGGGGTTCTTTCGGTACAATAGGAGCTTCAAGGTTAGCACACACAATATCGGCCGAAAAATAGAAACCCTCAACATCCTTCCATAACTCTTCCGTATTCTCCGGAAAAATCATTTCAGACGAACTCAAATCACCTCCTGCGGATAAAGTAAGTTTGGTCTCTGCTGTGAAGGTCTTATCAGGTCTGAATTTCAGGTCCTGATTGGCAAAAAAGCCCTCGATCCCCTTGCCCTTTTCGCCCTTTTCTATTTGCTTTACCACTGATTTGTAACCCCACCAAAGCTTTTCTTCCAAGCCCATATATTTGAAATTGTCCTCATATACCTGGGAGCACTTGTACTTTTCGCCTTTTAACATACCTATTACACACAATAGTGCTCTTAATAAAGCAAACTTAAGATTCATAAGTTACTCCTTTCTGAAACCGCTATTCATTTACTTTAATCAAATTTCTTTTGTACAAATACTTTGCTCCAAAAACAGATGCAACAACACATATGGGTATTGTAACTGCAGTAGGAAGACCAGGAATCATAGTCAGCAGAATAGCAGTCAATAGAGGGGATATGGCCAGCTTCCATTCCTTAAGTATGTAATAGGCACCTATAGAACCGAAAAGTGCAGGCAGTACCTGCTGAAAAGCCGGTTGTACAATTGGGTTGTTGAGCTTTGCAGTAATGGGAACTACTAACACTACTCCTATTATTATGATTATTTCACTGGCAATAACTGAACCGGCAATTGCGATAGTAGAAATTATATCTCCCTCTTTAGTTGAGGGCTTTACCTCCACCGCCTCCATACTGATTGCCGCACTTGGTATCTTCATATTGGAAATATTTCCTGTAAGGTACGACATATACATAGCGCTGGCTCCTAGGATAGGCGCGAACGTCAGCACTTCAACAATTGAGACGGGAAGCATCACTGCGGAAATACTTATTATACCGTTTATCAAATTTTTTACAGGAGGAACAATATTGTAAACCTGCCATAGTATAACCGGAGGCAGGAATGTAAGCAGTAAGCCTACAACCAATGTTACCCTGCCTATCAGGTGGACTTTTTTATCATAAGCGTTATCCATAATACATTCCCCCTATAATATTCTTGTAAAAAGTACAGTACAGGCCATTGCACCAATCATACTGAGTGCAAGTGCAAACTCTCTCAGCCACTTCTGCTTTAACTTAATGATCAACACTGCAAATATTGTCATAATAACTGCCCCGGACAGCAGCGTCACCAGTGCAATTCCTCCCTTTATAATCGGGTCTGCAATAAAAATGCAGAAAACACCTAAAAAAGCTGCATTTGTAAGTACGGATTTCCACTTAGGGTCAGAATCGGTGCTCTTTTTGTACCGTGCGTTTATTTTCTTTAGAAATAATGTTACAATCATTACTGCCCATATTGAACCGATGCACATAATCCAAACCGATGCCGCGAAAACCTGACTAGTATAGCCTGTCCCTCCAAGACTGTCTATTCCCATGGATTTTGCCCCTATTCCGGCTGCCATCAGTTCATAAGGAGCCGAACCAATGACAGAAAGTCTTATCCATGGAATCGGAATACCTAACACAGGGGCCATAGTAACCAATGCGACTATAATTGCAATTGTGGGAACAATGGTAGATACTGCTCCTGTCCTGAAGGCTTTGAGCATTTTTTTTCCTGTTAAACCGATTCTTAACCCTTCTTTATAGGCTGCGCACAGAAACAACAACGATTGGATAATTATAAAGCCTATGATAATTGCACCACAAACAAAGAATATATTGTTATTAGCAACCTGTAAGTAATTGTTCAATCTTTACCCCCCCTTAGCTTATACGGACCCTGATTCCCTATAAAATTCAAAAATCGAGCATATTATACTATGACACGATTCTTCTTTTTTCAGTTTCCTATTTAATTATATTTCCAGTCTATTCACTTGTCAAATTATTCCGACAATTACATAACGGCCCATTATATCAATAAAACGGGGCATGTTCCAGCCTATGCCGGAGAATAACCGTCTTATTGCCTCTATTTTTCAGGGGCAGCTATCTATGCACCTGCACATCATTTCTCGACAAATAATATTTCATCGCTTTGTGTTATTTTTTTCATATATTGGCGATATTTAAGTTAATCCAAAAATTATTTCAGCTAAAAATGCAGTAAAACATAGTTCCTTCGAATTATATAAAGCCAGTGCATAAAAAGATATACTTTTAGCCTGCTATTAAAAATGTCATCTGTGGTATAATTATGTTATGTTGGTATTCTTATTTGACATGCTTAAATACTGCCAAGGGGTGCATTATAATGAATCTATTTAAATTAAAATCCAATAACGAGGACCTAGGGCAAACCCTTGTGGAAAACCTTTTTATCAGCCATTACATGCCCTTTGCTCCGGCAAACCATGTTAAGGTATATATCTTGGGGCTCAAATATTCACAAAGCTATGTAAATAATATGCTTTCTACTGAGACTATTGCAAAGACTCTCGGACTTTCCTGCGATGAGGTTAATGCTGCATGGGAGTACTGGTCTCTGCAAGGTATATTAAAGCTGTATCCCTACAACCATGCAGGAACTGAAGGCGGTTTCACCGTAGAGTACCTGAGTATCAAGGAAATTGTATTAAACATAAAAGAAAAGAAGGAGATAAGCGGTAAATATAGTCCGGAACGAATCATAAATGCCAGGGGAAATCAAAATATAAGGGAAATGTTTGATTCCTTCCGGAAATTATTTGGTAGAGAGCTGTCTCCAAATGAGCTTTTTATTTTTCTTGATTGGATGGATGACTACAACTTCCCTACCGACCTTATGAAACTGCTGGTGGAGGACTGCATATCAAGAGATAAGAAGGAAATGCCATATCTCAAGCAGGTTGCAAAAAATTGGTTTGATGCCGGCATTGACTCTGTGGAAAAAGCAATTCAGTACAACTTGCGGCATAAGGAAAAATGGCAGAAATACAATAAGGTATTCAGCTTCTTAAGGCTTGGCCGGCAGCCAACCTCAGTGGAGGAGGAGATGCTGCGGAAGTGGTTCTATGATTTTGAATACGGCGAAGATATAGTACTCAAAGCTTGTGAAATGACCGCAAAAACCTTAAAGCCTTCCTTCAATTATATTGACAAGATATTATGCGAATGGCACGAGAAGGGGTTTTCGACAATTCAGGAAGTGGAAGCATACCTGACAAAGACCCCGAAAGAAAACAAGAGGACAGCAAAGGACCAGAAACCCTCCTTCAACAATTTTACAAACCGTACATATGATGCAAAAGCGCTGGAAGACATGCTTCTTAAAAAAAGCAGAGGTGAGTTGAGTGAATAATATCCAAGATATTTTAAGAGAATACGAGCTTATCAGGGAAAAAAACAAAGAAGATCTGGCGCAGAGGAAGCAAGCTTTATACAGCAAGTTTCCGAGGCTTAAAGATATAGAAAAAGAAATGGTAAAACTCGGTATTGATATTACAAGAGCCATACTTAATAAAGCAAACAGTGCTGATGAACTATTAGAGCAGCTTAAAAAGCATCAGATGGATCTGAAAATTGAAAAGGCCGAGATACTTTCTTCCAATAATTATCCGATTGATTATCTGGAACCCAGGTACAAGTGCAAGAAATGCAAAGATACCGGCTACATGGACAGAGTAAAATGCAGCTGTCTGATCCAAAAGGAAATTGCATGTCTGTATCAGCAGTCTAACCTTGGGGAAAATGTGAAAAATGAAAATTTTGACCAATTCAGGCTTGATTACTATTCAGATGAAAAGAATGAAAGCGGCTGCTCCCCCATGTATAATATGAAGAATATCTATATGAATTGCATTAGATTTGTGCAGGACTTTGATAATCAAAATACTAATTTGTTATTTATCGGCAATCCCGGCTTAGGAAAAACCTTTTTATGCAATTCAATAGCAAAATACCTGCTGGAGCAAGGGAAAAGCGTTATATATCAGGTTTCTTCCGAGCTTATAGACTTAGTTCGAAAGTATAAATTCGACTTTGATAATGAAACTAATAATTCAGCAGGCATAAATGAGTTATATAACTGCGACCTTCTGATAATTGATGATTTGGGCACGGAAAATCCTACACAGTTCTCAGGACTTGTAATATACAGCATCCTTAATAAGAGGCTTTTAAACAATAAAAAAACTATTATATCTACAAACCTGAATACCGATGAAATTATGAAAAGCTATTCTGAAAGGATCTACTCAAGGCTCTTCGGCAATTTCAACATGTATAAATTCTTCGGTGAAGATATACGGCTGAAAAGACACAACATGTAACTTGAATCGGTTGTACTAAAAGGAAACCGTATCCTGATCCTATTTTATTTATGCTTAACATACGTTTATATAATTCTTATTGGTGCTTATTAATTTTAATTACTAAGCATTTTTTACTTTTTTGATATGCTGCATAATTATCACCTATATGTTTTGCAATAAACATCTTACATTGAATTCGCACAATGCCCAATGTGAATACTTTTGTGCGTTCAATATAAACAGAAGAGGAAAAAATGTTCTAAATCTAATACGACTGGAAGCTGTGTAGTTTTAACAGCTTGACACAAAAATGGGAATATTGTACAATGGTAATAATAATATTCAGTATTTATTAAATATATTCAAAAGACGGAATGGCCAAAAGTAATTAAGGAGGTTATTATTATGAAAAAGAAAAATTATTGCTACTATTTGTATTTTAGTAATATTGTGTTCTGTTTCAAGTATATCCGTATTTGCTAATGTAGATGTACGTCAGACGTACTGTGCATACAGTTATACTTCAGGTGGATACGATTATTTCACAATACAAGTAAAGAATTATGGTTCAGATCCTACGGGCTATTTCCCATTTTATTGGTATGTAAATGACTCAGTTCGTTGTGACGGTGGATCTTTCTCAACTATTCTAGCTGGTCAAACAAAAACTGTTACGGTGTTTCATTATACTCAAGGACAAGCCTGGAAAATAGAAATGTATAATGACCAATACGGTGTAACTCCAATAGATACTACTCCTTAAAAAGTATTAATACCAGCCACAAGTTTTTGCAAAATTAATTTTGTTAAATTTATAAATTTGAATATATTTAATAAAGATGTTAAAAGCTCAATGTATTTCATCATTGAGCTTTTTTCAATGCATTTTCCACACTATTGATAAAACCATTACTGCTCTTTGTTGCCCCGCTTATTCCATCCACATCACTGCTCTGCTTTTCTATCATTTCCTTTGACAATGTCATGAAGACTTCCTCATACCAGCCTTTGCTCTCCCGGTGCTCTATTACCTTTATATCTGCAATTCTACCCTCTCTTACAGTTATTTCCGTTATTACTTTTCCTGCAAAGCCTTGGGCCTCTCCTTGGTAAGTCCCATCCTTCAATGTACCTGCTGATATATTACCGTCACCTGAGCCTACGCCCCACAATTGCGGCACGCCAAGCCATATAACTATAAATATAACAAGCATCAGTATTATATAAGCTGTAACAGATACATTCTTATTTCCCATTTTAAGGTGAATCCCATTATCTTTGCTGACCTTGCAGTTTTCTATACAGTTCATGCACCTTATACATTCGGGAGATATTGTATCGTTTTCAGTAGAAAGCCTGATACCTACAGGACATTCGTGCAAACATCCGTTGCAGAGGCCGCAGTCTTTGTTGTGCTTTAGGGATAACGGACTGAAGGAGCTGAATAGAGCTTGCGCCGCTCCCAAGGGACATAAATAACGGCAGAAAAATCTTACGAGGAACATTGAAGCCAGGAAGATACCTGCCAGCAGCACTCTCCAAGGTGAAAAATCAGCAATTGCTGCTCCGTATCCAAGAATAGAAATTAACAGGACAGACAATAAAATAGGATACTTAAGCAGCAAAGGATTGAAGCTTTTTTTATCCGGGCCTTTGTGCTTTGGAGCTTTAACTTTGTTCCCAAGCCAGGCAGAAAAGTCCTGGACGGCACCTAAAGGACAGAGCCATCCGCAGAAAAACCGGCCTCCAAGTATTGCCATAACAGCCAACGCTATAGAGAGTGCAATACTCTTGCTTATTCCCTCATATACATAGCCACTGTCAGTTGCAAACTGCCGTATGGCATTCCAGCCTCCATATGGGTTTAAATCGCTTATGCTTAAAATTTTAAAATCCAGCACTTCACTAGTATATAGATTATACACAGCAATAACGATGATAAGGGCAAGGAATATCAAAGCTTGTACCAGTGCCCGCAGATATTTTATTTTAGTATTTTTCATAGCTGTCCCTCATTCTATTTCCGGATTTTCGTTATTCTCTGCACATCTTTGATTCTGATGCCTCCTATGATTGCATCCGCATTGTTGTCCGAAGGTATCAGATAAGAGCTTTCCAATTCGCTTCTGCTTATGGAGTGCGGAATACCTTCCATATCCGTTAATATCAGCTCATAGTTACCCTCAAAAACCATACCGGCTTCCTCAAGCGCTTTACTGAGCTTCATTGCCTTGCCTTCTTTGATATTCTCCCCGCCAAGTACCTTCAGCATGATCTTGGGAAATATGACAGAATCTGTAGTTGTGGAGAAGTAGCTCATTTCCTTCACATTCATGCCCAGCTTGAAAGCAGGACTGATGTTCATAGGTGCATTGTCTCCCTCGGTTTTTATATAATATCTGTCCCTTACCATGCTTATAGTTTCATTCTTTGTCAGTCCGTCAGAGCCTGCCATTGTAAAGAACCCATTGGGGTCCACAAAAGCAAACTTGGATAGTATTTTCCCCACCAGAAAGGACTTGTCCTTGCTGCCGTAATATTCATAGTAATAAGGCTCAATATCCCTTATTAACGCATCAAACATATGAACATTCTGTATATCTTTGGGCGAAATGTGTGTATAAAGGTCTATTTTATTAACCATCTTAACCCAGTAGACGCCCATTTCGTCCGGAACAACTACTCTTACAGGCTTTTCTTCTCTTAATATTTCTTTGCCGTCAAACATAATGCCAAGTATTATATCTCTGTTCTGGATTATATCCTTGCTGATCATGGTGTAATAATTATCTCTTCCTGTAACGCCGATAGCTTCATAATCATCTATGTTTATGCCATTTTTCTTCAAAACATCTTTAAGCAAAGGACCGGAAGCTTTAATGTTTGTTTTTGTACCTGTAGTTTTTTGCAGTATAGTTTCAGTGGTGACCTGTGGATAATCCTTCAAGTCCTCAACATTTATCCTTATAGAATTATTTAGAGGCCAAGAGATCAAGAAGCTGTTTTCATCCTTTTCCCACATTTCCTGAGCGATTGCGTTCTCAACAGGGTCTTTTTTTATTCCAGTGGTGAGATAATTCCATGCACCAATTGCAGAATTCACATTGTTTACTACAGCCTGGCTGGATACACTTGCCCCCGTTACCTGAACAATGTCCGTACTCTTTTCCGGGTCTATGACTACCAGATTAAGATATTCTAATAATTCCAGGTTTTTAAACCTGTCGGTAAACCAGCCTTCCTTAATAGGGGCAGCATAATCAGGAGTATCACCTTGCTCAAGAATCCGAATACCTGCGGTTCTCTTCTGTTCATTGTCCATTACCACTAAAGTTTTTATAGTGCCGGAATATCCTGTGCCTGAGGTTATAAAAGCTCCGGGAACTCCATCGACAGCATAAACCTTTTCGATTGCAGGAAAGTTTTCCCCGATAAAGGGATCATTCAAAGCTTCTTTCATTTCACTAATCTTACCTGCTTTGGGGAAAATCTCTTTTATCATTGCTTTTTCTTTCCGGATACCATTCATAGTCCACAAGGACGAGGACACTATAATGAGAAATAGCAGTAGGATGATTATATAAATTTTATTCCTTTTCATATCAGGCTCCTTTAATTCACTATTATCTTAGCAATATTTTGCACCCATTGAGGCTTGTTAATATCACCAGGCTCTTTCTGGCCTATTACCAGGCGGAAGGGAGCCCCCTTCGACACGTCATAATCCTGGCCATTCTCATTCCAAGCTATTATAACCGGATATCTTTTATCTGGATTCTGTTCATCAATATAGTCTTCCTTTAAAGCCTGCCCTATAGTAATTTCCAGTTCATAACCATCGGAAGCAATAAATTTTACTGCTGCAGCATTCTTCTTTAATCCGGCTTTTTCTAAAATAGCGCTAAGTTTTACACCTTTGAAAGAAAAATATTCTTTTGTCCCATAGCTGTTAAGCGAGAAAAAGTCATCTTCAAAATAAGTACCTTTCATAGCCTTTAATTCATCCAGTGATAGCGAAATTGCTTTCTCAATACCCGAGCCTTCAATTTGAAGTGATGTTTTGTCATTATTTGTTTCTTTTGATGGTTCTTCAATGACTTTCGGAGTTGGTTCTGCTGTTTTTTGGGTTTCCTCAATCTTTGCTTCAGCAGGTGCAGGAGCAGCAGGCTGTTCTTCAACTACTGCAGCTTCTGCCGGACTTCCGGAAGAGGCAGGCGGCGGAGTTTCAGCTTTACAGGCAGCAAAGAGAAACAATGACATAACTATTAATATGAATATTAAAAATTGTTTTCTTTTACTTTTCATTGTTTACCTCCACAATATAAAAGTATGGAGCAAGCAGTGTATCTGCCTGCTCCAAAATATTACCTACTTATCCATTACATCCATGAGCATTTTTATAATCTTTGCAGCCTCAGCCCTTGTTGTCCGGCCTTTCGGATCAAAACAGCCGTCAGGTTTTCCGTTTATCAGACCGGAGCGTTGAACTATACTTACAGCTTTCTTTGCCCAATTGCTGATTTGAGATGCATCCTTGAATTCAACAGGTTCCTTGGACATAACCAACTTGATGTTCATAGTGTCAGCAAATTTAAGGAGCATCACTGCCATCTCTTCTCTGGTAATCATATCATTCGGACCGAAATTGCCTTTTTCATCACCTGCTGCTATTCCCTTTTCTCCAGCCCAACTAATATAATCCGTATACCACTTACCATTCTCTACATCTTTGAATTTTCCTTCTTTTGCTGCTGCTAAATCAACCTTGCCCAGAGTACTTACCAGGAATTTAACAAATTCCGCTTTGGTTACGCTCTTATTTGGGTTGAATGCATTTGCACCATTTCCATTTACTATACCTTTGGATTGTAAGTACAGTATATGACTTTCAGCCCAGTTACCTTTAATATCTGTGAAAGCAGGTGCAGCAGGAAGGTCTGCAGCAGGCGCACCGGATGCATTGCCGTCAACTACAAGCTTTACAACGTTTTTCAGACAAGCACCTTGATTCAGGTGAGTTATCATTCTTATTGGCCCGCCGTCATTGCCGCTGGTATATCCATCACTGTTACTGTCAGTAACCAACGGGTTTCCATCCCCTGCATAGGACAGCATGATTATTTTTCTTTCCAGACCGTCGGCAATTCCTTTTTCCAAAGCATCCTTGCCAAATATGGAGAGTGCATCCTTTGAGAAGCCATCTGATGCTACAGCCTTTACTGAGGTTAGTTCAACCCCTGCCCTCAGGCCTGCCTTTTGGGTAACCAGCTTCCAAAGATCAATGCCTTCATGCTGGTGTTCCCCTATATAGGTATAGGAATCCCTAAGTATTATATCATTCATTGCTTCAAGCTCACGGAGAGTATATTTTTTTGAAGCTTGTAATGCAGTTCCTGTAATTTCTAATGTTGTAGTATCCAGGTATTTACTGTAAGCAGGGCTCATATCGTGCTTCCAGCTTGTTGTCGCGGAAGCATTGACAGTAATTTTCACAACATTTTTCAGTATGTTTGAGGAATTAATATCCTCTGCTGATTTCTGACCAACTACTAAGTACAGGGGGCCGCTTGAATTGCTATACTTAGAGTCATAACCTGTTGATTCCTTACCTGATACAAGAGGTTTGCCATCCTCTGGGTCAGTATTGCTTACAGCACTGGAACCGTAGGCCAATATCATTTTTAGATTATTTGCCTTTGTTGCACTGTTTAAATAATCTGTTTTCATTACATCTGCTAATGAGATGGTCAAGGTTTTGCCGTCTGCTGCTTCTAATACGACTTCACTGGCATTGGATTGAAGTCCCACATCTTCAGACCGCAAGAAGCTGTATAGGTCTATTCCCCTGTAACGAATCTGCTGCTCTGATGTGTCTTTCTTTATATTATAATCTCCTGTTATCGCAAAAGTCTGTTTGCCTTCTATTTCAGATACCTTGAAGGCCTTGGGGGCAGCCAGCTTAGTTCCGGGGCCGCAAACTGTAATAGTGTTATTCCCCAGTTCCTTATACGGCGGCTCTATGTGTGCATATTTGTCAGGCTGAAGGTTTACCGTGATTGAAGTAACAGCGCTTATGGATTTTGTATCCGGCATTACTATCATCAAAGGACCGCTGTCATTCTTCACATTTATCTTTTCTCCGCTTCCGTCTGTATAAGAGCTTACATAACCGGCTGAGTTTTTATCCAGTACCATCGGTGTTCCATTTTTAGCAAAAGCAAGAATGGATTTCTTCCCTGCACTACATATTTCATCCAAGGTAACGGTTACTTTTGAATCACCGCAATTTATGGTCACTGTACCTTTGGTGCCGGGGATTTGTACCTTTTCCTTTAAGAAATAGCTGAGGTTAATGCCTTCATATAGGTCATTGTATGTCTTATCGCCTTTCTTTACATCATAAAAACCCTTTACTTTGGCTTTGGCCTTTTCTGAATTGGAAACATCAGCTCCATAGCTCATGTTTTCTATATCTGCTATAGAGTAGCTTTGATTTTTAAGAGTACTTCCATCCATGCCTATAACTGTTACAGCTACTTTATTTGAGGCAAGTGCCTTATAGTTTGCATCGGGATTTCCACTATGTGTACTGTAGTTTATATCATCTCCGACAACGATTTTATCCAGAAGCTTGGCTTGCCTTGAACCATTGGCATGTGAGTATTCTGTTTTGCCTGATATAATGCGGAGAGGCCCGCCGTCGTTTCCAAGACCGCTCTTAAAGCCTTCCAGGGTATTTTTTATTATATAGGGATATCCATTGACACCATAGGCTACTATTACAGGATAACCTGTGGATCTTAAATCATCCGCTGCTTTGGAAACATATTTTCCATCATTCAGATCAGCAGGATTTTTCTCATAATATCCAAATAAAGCTGGATTTGCTATCTGGGCTATAGTGAATTTATCAAAATCCTTATATCCATCTGTTGCAGTGAATTGAACCAATGTCTTAGAGTTTCCGTCTTTTGCCATTGTTTCAGGAATTCCGGATTTTTTCAACAAATCCCACAGCTTGACTCCTTCATATTCATTTACATACCAATAGGTTGAATTTGAGAGGCTGTATTCGCCTCTGTAGCCCATGCCGGAAGCCGCAGGCTTATTATTTTCATATTGGACCATGTTCTCAAGCTGTTCTACCGTATAATTTACTTCTTTTCCTATTTTATCTCCGGTTATAGTTATGATATATTGGGAATTTTCCGCCGTATTATATGGCGCCATATCATGCTTATAACCCGGAGAGTCGTTTTCTGCTACATAGATATATGCAACATTGCCAAACTTGGTATAACCGGGGTTTGGATCAGTACTAAAAGCGGATTTGTCATAAACAAGCTTTATGCACCCATCCTCATTACCTAAGATAGAATCTGCACCGGCATCTGCATCATAGACAAAAGGTCTTGGATTCGTTCCGGCTTGTGCTGCGGTTCCATAGCCGATAATAATGGGTTTCCCTTTGGATTCTGCTTCGGCTATTTGATCTATTGTAAATTCTGCTATGGTCTGTCTCACCCTATTTTTAATATAAACCTTATGGGCTGAGCTTGTGAGCTTAATTCCTGTAGTCCCTGAGGTCATATTCTCCAATAGATATTTCAGACGGATTCCTTCATATTTGAAGGTGACTTCAGTTCCATTTCTGATGTCCTTGTAATCCCCTCTGAATACTCCTGCATCCTGGTTTTCCATTTCCCGGACTGAAAGGGGTATGCTTGTTTCAAGTCCCGGTCCTTCAAAGGTTAAGGTTGCTCCGGTTATGGCATCCACATTATAGGGAGCATCTCCAGATACCCCTCCGTTTGTAATATGCTTGTAAGAGCTGTTGGAATAATCAGCTCCCCCGCCATCGGGAGTAATTTTGATTTCATTTACTAATTTTATCAAAGAGCCGTTTTGACTGTATACTCTGAAATAACTCTCTATAGAAGGATTATCCTTTGAAGTATCATGCACTGCTATTATATCGCTGGAGCTTTCCCCTGTTTCGTAGGCTAATATGTACTGGTCGGAAGAATTTTTTATATCTGCAATTGTTACCGGTTTATTAGCATAGCCATCGGCAGATATAAACTCTACCTTGTCATTGTCCCCGTAACCTTTCAACAGGTCGCTTAGGGGAACTCCTACGCAATAGTCCGTTACTGTGCCGACTTTTTTGGAATATGTCCAGTTTCCTTTGACTCTTGGCATCAGAAGAACTTCTGCTCTTGTATATTCTCTAGTCCCTATTTTAAATACTGCCGGCAGTTCATCACCAACAAGTATTTTTTGGATGGTTTTATTGAACAGGGGATTGCTCTGTTCATTTACATTCTGCTGCCCTACCATTAAGAGAGGTGCATCTTTGTCAGTCAAAGCTTCCAAAGACGAACTCTGTGGAAGCACATCCGGTTTTCCCCTGTCACCGGCTCTTTCAAAAGCAAGTATGGTGTCTACAGCAATTTTGCCTGCCTCATTCCCGCTTATAAGCTTTGGGAAATAGTACCTTACTGCACCATAAGACGGGGTAATGAGTTTCTTGGAAGTTGTAGAATCACCTGTATATGCAGGGTCAAAGGTCACTTTGTAGCCATCTCCCGCTACAAAATCAATTTTTTGCTGATTATACTTTTCCTGTCCAAAGCCTGACTTGCTAAGTAAATCATTGGCCTTTACACCTTTTCCGAGGTATATGCTCTTAGTCGGGGTAGTGTTTATTGTAGAATATAGATTTGTTGCCTGAGTCATAGCCATGAGTTCATCCTTGGTGTATGACTTTTCATTGCAAAGACCGATTCCCTGACCTGTGACAATCAGAATAGGCTGCTCTGTCTTGGGGTTCCATGCTTCTGCATAAACAACACTGCCCAGGGATGAAAATATCAGTGTAAAAATAAGCAGAAGAGAGAGACAATTCCTAAACAGACCTTTCTTGGTGTTTAAATGGGTCATAATGCTTTCCTCCTATTAAAGTATTGATTTTGGGGTTCCGGAGTAACAAAAAACTTCTTTTTATAACAAAAAGAAGTTTAATAAACATAATATTATTACCCCTTTTCGCAGTGGAAGGCAGTACAGTTTCCCGTAGTACCCTATCGTTTTAAACATCATACAAATATAATTTGTTTAGATGGATAAAATCGGAGTAGCTCTGCTTTATTAAGTTGTATAAAATCACAAGTACATTATAACGTTATATATTTGTCAATGCAAGGTGATTTGTCTATACTGACCTGCCGGCACACCTTCTGATTTTTGCCTCTGCCCTGCTTCTTAGCAGATATTTACCTATTTCTTTAAGCTCTAATCCAGAATGTTTCTCATAGCTTTGCAAAAATCGCCTAATAATTATATGTTTTTCTTTTGTAAAGGAAGGAGTATTTGTAAGTATGAAAAAGCATATATTCCCCAAGTCTGTTCTTATATCTCCGTAACTTACATCTTCAAAATCCAATCCGTAGATTTTACCTTCGGAATATATGAAATTTCTCAGATTCACATCCATTTTCAATAGCTTGCCTGATTTACCTGATATCTTATGAAAATTTACAAGCCATAGGGCAAATTCATCAATCCAGCTTCCTATGCATTGTCTCTCTACCAGATCCCCTACTAATTCCCCCTGGATATTTTCCAAAAACAAACTATCATTATTTTTGTATATTATTTTGGGAACGGGTATATCTGATTTTTGAAGCATTTTTATGTTTTTGTATTCTTTTTCTAAAATGTTTATGCTATCAATACTGTACTTTTTCATTACCAAAATTTTATTCTCTTTGCCATTTTTAAATTCTTTTTCTGGCATATCTTTGCTGTCTCTATAATTTTTCATTATTGCTATTTCGTCTTCCGCACTATTGTATATTTTAACTTTATAGACATTATTCCTTTTGCTCTTGTATTTCTCTAAAATTTCAATATCCATAATCCTACTTCCATTCTCTGGCTGCTTTTTCCACCAGGTCTGCCAGCATTTCTACATCCTTCACTGCATTAATGACAGGAAATTTTTCGTAACAGGATATTTCATTAGTGATAACACCGGAGAGCGCAAATACGCTGGAGTCTATGCGTTTTGCCACATCTTCCAGGGTGGAAGCACACAATATTTTGGGTACATCAAAGTCCGTGACACCCTCCAGGATTACAAAATCCTGAGTGTAAAATTTCAGTACTTCCTGCATCGGCAGTCTTTCCTTAAACATTATATCTGTCTCATAAAGCCCTCTGGCAGTCACAAGCCCGGCCCCTGCCTTTCTATGCCTGTCCGTATTGGAACCTGCCGTATCTATTGCAAAGTCCTCATAGTGAATATCCTTTACTGTCCCTACAGTATAATTGCGCCTCACAAGCTCCTTTATCAGGCATTCTACCGTTGTTGTCTTACCTGATTTAGAGTAGCCGTAAACTGAAAATACTTTCAATACGTTGTCCTCCTATATAAAAAATACAATCACAAATATTGCTGCTGATGCTGCTAATATGGTTAAATAGTCTGCTTTACACATTTTAAGCTTGCAATAAGAAGTCCTGGTCTGATATGCTCTGAAGCCTCTGCATTCCATGGAAAGCGAAATGCATCTGGCTCTTAATAAAGCCTTTATTACAGAAGGCATCAGTATATATGTATATAATGAAAGCTTCTGCATAAATGGTATCTTATCCAAGTGAGCACCCGCCAATTGGACTGCAACTATTGAGTCTGCAAACTCCTCCTTTAATAAAGGAAGGAACTTTATCGAAAGCAGCACCATATAGGCAATTTCATAGGGCAGCCCCATAGCTATAAGGCCGTATACAACCTCTAAAACCGGTGCCGACGCTATAATAAGGGCTGAATATATTATAATAGACATTCTTATTATTATAGAAATCCCGCTTTCCAAACCCACTGTAGTCAATATCCGGAAGCCTCCTATGCCCACTATTATGTCTCCTCCGGAGGTAAATAAGCTTTGAACCAAAGCCAGTATAAAAAAAAAGTACCACAGCTTTCTTAATTTTTTCATTGATTCCAATAAAGGTATGGTAAAAAGTTTACAAAACAGTACGGTCATAAACAGCAAAAAAATAAGAGATTTTATATCTTTTATAATAACAGCGGCTGAGGAAATCAGAATTACTATAATTATTTTCGTTCTTGGATCAATTCTAATCAAACATATTCAACTCCTTCAGTCCGGAGTCTCAGAATTTTGTCTACATATTTAGTCAGGAATTCCGCTTCGTGGCTTATTATCATATAGCCTTTGTCTTCTTCTTTTAATGACAAAAGACATTTTTCTAACTGCTTCCTACGTAAAATATCCAAGCCGGTAGTAGGTTCATCCAATATAATAAATTTTACATTTCTTGATAATACAGAAGCCAGCGCCAGCCTTTGTTTTTCTCCCCTGCTAAGCTCCAGCGTTGAAGAATTTTTATACTTTATAAGATCAAAGGCTTCAAGGTAATAGTTTATATTGCTATTTATCCCATCCTTGGAATTTCTGCTTCCATACTTATAGCTAAAACTCATCTGCTCCCATACTGTCGGACAAAATAATTGCTTGTCCGGATTTTGAAAGACAAAGCCAACTTTTTCTCCTACACTGGATAAAGAAATACCCCTGATATTACTGCCTTCCAGGTATATTTCTCCTACCTTTGGCTTTAAAATTCCCAGCATGAGCTTTACCAAAGTGGTTTTTCCGCAGCCATTTGATCCAATGAGACCTATATGTTGGTTTTCTTCAATGTTAAAGCTTATGTTTCCGATAAGTGCATCAGCTTTGTTGTAGGAAAAAGTCAGAGAGTCTATTGTATAAAAACTCACGATCCTCACCTGCCTCAATTCTATCCTCTATCCGGCCGCACTTCATAAGCAGAATAAAATCTGCCGCTATCAGGTTCTTTATGCTGTGCTCAACAATTATAATGGTTTTTCCTGCTGCTTTAAGCCTTTTTATACTATCCATCATAAGCTTCTTGTTTTCTCCATCTAATTCTGAAAATACCTCATCAAGTATGATCACTTCAGGATTCAGGCTTAATATAGAGGCTATTGCTACCAAGTGCTTTTCACCGCCGGAAAGCTTTGAAGGGTTCTTATACCGCAAATGCTCTATACCGAGAGTGGTTAAAACCTTCGCAATTATCTTTTCTATTTCTTCATAAGAAAGGCAAAGGTTTTCCGGAGCAAAGGCTATTTCAGCTTCTACTGTAGGTAAAAAAAGCTGGTTGTCTACCTCCTGAAAAACAATACCGATCTTCTGCGCCAAACTTGGAAGGCTAAGTTCCCTGATGTTTTTGCCATCCAGTAATATATTACCCTCGGTTTTACCGGGCAGGCTCTTTGGTATGGCTCCACAAAGACAAAAAGCCAGGGTACTTTTGCCGCAGCCGCTTAAACCTGCAATAGCAGTTATACTGCCCTTTACTATTTCCATATTGATGGAATCCAGTATAATAGGCCCCGCTTCCGAATATTTAAATGATAAATCCCTAACTTCTATAATAGGCTTCATTCCAGGCTTACCTCAGCTACATATTTGCACCAGCGCTGACTGAAAGAATCTGAGAGAGCTATAAGCTGGAAAGGTCCGCTTCCGCCTTTCTTCATACTTCCCAAAGGCTTTCCATTCTTTTCAAAAGCCAGATAGATGCTGTTGTCTGATAAAACCTCATCCTGAGGCAATGCTGTTACATAACCGTCCAGCCCCTTTACTAATACCTTCGAAGAAGCTTTTATGGTTTCATCCTTTATGGAAGCCTTATTCAGTACATCTTTAAGTAAAACACCTATATATTTGCAGGACGTGGGGCCGGAGCTTGAAGTATCCTCAGTAGCTTTAAATTCATGGTGCTCTAAGGCAGTGATTTCATCAAAGCTGAGTTTAATTGTATTCTCACCGGAAATGAAGGTTATAGTTCCATCTTCATTAGCTGTGGTATCCATTCCTTTCATATTCAAGTAGCCCAAAATAATTGTAAAAACTGCCAGAACTGCAATCACTGCTGCTAATTTTTTATTTTTCATCTATATCACCCTGCCTATCTATAGGATTTATAATTCCGGTTTTATATAATTCCTTTATTATTTTATAAGCTATGAGACCACCAAGACCCCCTGACAGTGAAGCGACACTTAAAGAGAGGAGCATAGGGATAAGAGGCAGCCTGAAAAAAACCGCAGAGGATAAAAAAGTACCGGAAACATTAGCCAAAAGACCTAGAGTAAAAAAGCCCGCAAAGCTCAGGAAATTAGCTCCCAGTAGTTTAGCTCCTATATCAACTAAAAGCCCAGGCAAAGTATAGGTAATTATGCTTACAGCGCCATGAGTTCCGTAAACCCCGGTAATTATAACCAACAGGGCTTGTACCAACCCTATAAGTGTGCCTGTACCTGCTTTCCCGGTTATACCTATACCGAGCACTATCCAAAGCATATAGAAGCCGCCTGCGGCAGCTCCCCCCGGTATATAAAGCGGCCCTGTGACTATGTGAACCAAAGGCACTATTATTGGCTTTATAGCGATTCCTAATGCAGCGGTCAACGAAATAACTACCAAGTCAAACATGGAAAATTTTTTTAAGAGTTTGCTCATACGGCACCTGCTTTTTATATATTAGTGCTTATTAACACAACTGATTTCCAGTATTTTAGTGTTAAAAATGCACTTCATCTGTTTAGTGCCTCGTATGCCCTAGAAGTAAATTACGTTACGAGGCACTATTTGTTTTTGATTATTATTGGTATGAACATATCCGAAGATGAAAAAGTCCCATGCTCTCCCCCATCTCCTACATCATGCATACCATGGTCTGCGGTTATTATTACATCTCCTGCATAGTCCTTCATTATATTTTCTATATAAGAATCCAGGACTCCAAGCTGGTCTAGAGCTTTTTCAGAGCCTGGGCCATATTTATGCCCGAAATCATCATAAGAATGGAAATGGACCATAAGTATATGAGGCGGATTTTGGATTTCATTTATTGCACATCCGTATATTTCATCATCAATAGTTCCATTTTTATTATCATCTATGTTTAAAATGGTTGGAACTTCATCAATAATTATTCTAATATTTCCTTCAATAAGCTTTGAAGCTTTTCCTTGTTGTGAGGCTATATCAAATATGGTAGGAACCAATAAAGGCTTTTTCTCCCTGCTGTGTATGCCTGTATATTTGGGAGTATTTCCGGTTACCATGGCTGCAAAGGTTACGTCGGTAATGGACGGATAAACTGTGAGAGCTTTTGCTCCCATGCTTTGCGATGCTATATAGGGTATGTTGCCGGCATCTTTAGCTTTTTTATACATCTCATAGCCCAAGCCGTCAATATATATGATAAGGACTTTTCTGTCATTATTTATAGCTTCCAATACCTTGTTATATATGTTCACAATGCTTTCAAATGGAGGGTTTTCAACTATTCCTACCGGGTTATTTACCTTAAAATTATCTGTTTCTACGGTTATCTCATTGAATATAGATTTTTTTATCCCTTTAATCGTATTCGCATAGAGAATATCACCCTCAGCCGTATATACAGCATAACTTTGAGCTTCGCCTGGAGCAGCTTTGATTACAGGCAAATCTACCGTACTTTGTCGGCCAAAAAATATTATACCTAATGCAAAAGCTGATAGAACTATTATAATGGGTACCAGAACTCTTTTAGGCATATGTATTTCCCTCGTTTATAGAATATGAAGACTTATTCTACATATTTCTCTATTTTCCTTCTGGAGTTAGCTCTTCCTCTATAGAATGCAAAATAAGAAGGAGTTGGCGGGCAGAATCTGACCCCTGTGCTTCGTAAAGTATAACTGAAATATCTGGAAATTGTTCTTGTTCTATTAATTACAAAAGCATAAAATGATTGTAACACATATGTTTGAAATGCGCATCAGATAATGAAGGGGTATGATAAATATGAATTTTGATGAACTTTATTTAATAGCTAAATCTGTGCTAAATCCACGCAAGCTTTCAGAATATGCTGAAGCTGGCGGGGTTGGCGCTGCTATTCTTACTGAAGCTGGAAACGTATATACAGGAGTATGTATCGATACAGCGTGTTCAATGGGTTTTTGTGCTGAACATGCTGCAGCGGCGGCTATGATAACTGCTGGTGAAAGCCATATATTGAAAATGATTGCTGTCGGATATGCCGGAAATATTATGCCGCCCTGCGGCCGCTGTCGTGAATTTATAAGCCAGATTCATAGCGATAACTTGAATACTGAAGTAATGGTTAAAGAAGGTATAATAGTAACCATTCAGGAGCTCTTGCCATATAATTGGCGGCTGTAACCAGGAATAGAAAGAAATACGTTACGATAACCATATCAAAAATAAGGAGAAGCAAAAAACAAATAAAGCCTTGTAAATTCAAGGTTTAAAAATTATGGAGCTGGTGGACGGAATCGAACCCCAGACCCATTGATTAAGAGTCATGGCGAACATTCGTTCGTATATTTTGGCTATATTTGATATTTTTAGTAACTTTGATTATCTGGCTAGAATGTAATTTTAAATTCCAGTTGCATATCTAAGCATATCATATAAACTATATATGGAATACTTTGATTATATGTTTTACTTGCATTTACAAAAATAGGGAAAGCGCAAAATACTGATTTCGTGCAATATACAAAATATTATATAGCCTATTATTATGAGTCATATCGAGGATATGTTCTAATTAACCAGTATGTTTTGTGCTATAGTTTTTCAACATAATCTTTCCAGGGCTCATATTCCTTAAATCCATTGGATATTAATTCTATAATTCCATCAAGTGAGATTAATTGAACCTCAACTGGTTTTTTAGTTTCCATTTTTATTTTCAACTCACCATAAGCTGCTTCTGTAAATCTTTTTGCCGTTGAAATGAATATACCTTTATAGATGCCTTCTCTTAAAAGTACACCATTCAATTCCCTGATAGCTTTTGGTCCTTCAGGTATTGAGCCATCTTTTCTTCTTTTTACTTGAATAAGAAAGGTCTCATTATTTATAATACTAAATATATCTATGCCGCCATCATGACTTTTACCAACATGCTTTACATAGCTTCCCGGAAACTTATCTTTTATACAATCTGCCATAAGTCTTTCAAAAGTATTGTGATGAGCTGAATGTATAATATTGGGATTCTTCATTATTTCTGTTCTTAGTATTTGAATTGGAATACCAATTGAAGAAGTATCAAAGGTTTTTATCTGTCCCCACTTAATCTCAGATTCTGTCCGACCTATTTCAATTTGATACTCTACTTGCTCCAAAGCCCACCATCCACATAAAGGATTATTACATAAGCAAAGTGTAAGCAATAAAACACTATTAAGACCATTATTACCTTCAAGAATTTTTTTCAATCTCAAACCTTTAGTAGTCGCATAACCATGAAGCTCTTTGAATGTTACTGAACTAGAACAATAAGGGCAATTCTTTAATTCAGCAAAGTATTTCTTCCCTTGTTTAGGGAAAATCCCTTGAAAATTTGATACTACTGTATAATCACAACTATCTGAATAAGTAATTACTTTGTTGCTCATAATTTCAAATACCTCCTATAAACTAAACTATTGCTTTATCAACAAATTATTTAAAATTCAACATTGTATAAATAGCTAAGCTTTTATGTAATTTTTTTACAAATTAGTGTAACGTAAATAACATTCTTCACTATATATAATTCCTGCTCAAAAGAACAAAAAATGCTATGTTTTTATATAGCATTTACTAAATTTAAATTCTATGGTGGCACAAAAATTTCATTTCGCACAGTATGGGAAAACTAAGCATATAATACAAAATTGAAGAATAGATATAAAGTAATACAAAAGAATCCTCCTGTACAGGCACTGAACCAGACAGGAAGCTTTTTCTCTATTTTGATACAACTTGCTCCACAGTATCTCTTGCTATAACATATGGACGGTCATTGTCTACTGCAAATACGCTTACCGTCATTGACAGTATAAAGCTCATTGCCAAAAGCAGGCTAATTATTGTTTTCTTCAAAGGAAAGTCCCCCTTTATCACTTTGACATAACTTGCTCCACAGCATCTCTTGCCATAATAAATGGATTATCATCGTTTCCGGCAAATACACTTACCGTCATTGACAGTATAAGAGTCATTGCCAAAAGCAGGCTAATTATTGTTTTCTTCAAAAAAAAAGCCCCCCTTTCCCATCGGAAATATTTATGTCCTGCATGTACTGCTGTATGCTTCTCAGACATCTTTCCAATTCATTTTTATATTCACGGTTCTCTGCTGAAGTATCTTTAATAAGCTTTATCACCACAGCCTCCAGTTTTTTCAGTATTTTTCCGTCTTCCGCACCTGCTGCTGCCAAGGAATCTATGTTTTCAATAATATAGCTCTTATATACAGCATAATTTTCTATGTTTAACAACATCTCAAGAAATTTATCTAAAGCTTTTTCCGGCTCTCCCAATAATACTACAATTTCCGTATATGTTGTAAAATAAATAAAAAGCTTAGTTGCATCCTTATTGTCCAGATATTCAAATGCTCTGTTTATATGCTCCAGAGCCCTGTTATAGCTGCCTGCTACCTTAAATAGCTCCGCCAGGTTATTGTATACTATGCTTTTATTGAAATAATCGCTTTCTTCAAATGTATCCAGAGCTTTATTATAGTACTCCAGAGCTTTATCGAGATTCAACTGTCTCTCATAGTTTATGCCGATATCCATCAGGGTATTTCCTATATCAACTTTTTCCTTAGCATATGAAAGCGCTTTCCCGAATGCATGCTCGGCAAGCTCAAATCTGTATAATCTGCTGTGCAATATGCCATACCTGCGATAATGAAGATGCAGTATATATTTATCCGGGTCAGAAATGCCCTGTATCAATCCCTCTGCACGTATGTATTCCCTTTCGGCGCTTTGATGTTTGTGTTCATAAAAATATACAAGCCCACGGTCAGAGGTACAGGCGGCAACCAGATCCTTCCTTCCTATTTCCTCCGCTTTATTTATTGCCAGATTCAGCTTGTCCATGGCAAACATTATATTGTTTCTGAAAAGATAATACATACCGGTAGCACGGTGCATTTTAATCTTTTCAACCGTGAGCCCTTTATCGTCGCACCTGCTTTTAATGAGCCGCAATATGCTAATGTCCCTTTCTCCGGTGAACTTTCTTATATTTTTTGAAACATATTCTACCATAGCTGTTAACTTCTCAATATTCGCCTCATTTATTTCCCACTCTGTCAGTCCAGTTTCGTCAATAAGTAGTCCCAATGTTTCCACCTTCTATCTGTGCTGTATTTTATTGTATATTGTACTACATATTCCCACGTAATTATATATATTTTTATTTACAAATTGCTACAAAATGCTACACATATTGCATATGCTGTCTTCTATAATACACTTACCCATTCCTCGTCCGAATAATAACTCCTTCAGCAAACTGCTCTTGTCCTGTTACTTTACCAACGATTATAAATTGAATATTCATAAAAGATAATTTCAAATTGTAAGCTCCGGTTTATTGGTTAACTGTTGGTTGTTTTGAATATTTTATTGTGCTAGAATATTTAGTAAATGATAACATACTTTAGTTGAAATAACGCTATTAGTAATTGAATCGATACAATTTTTTTATTTACATATCTTTGGAGGCATAATAATGGCTAAAGTACTACTAATATCGCCACCATATATGCGCTTTATGGGCTATTCCCGTTTCTATTACCCTATTGGATTAGCCTCAATTGCAGCAGTGCTGGATGAACGTAGACATGAGGTATTGATATATGATGCCGATCATAACAATGATGGAAGTATGTTAAGTGCACAAGAACTCATGGGCAATTATAATAATTATCTTGCTGGAATGGGTAATTTAAATCATCCTATTTGGGAAGAGATGAAAAAAGTAATCTTATCATACAAACCCGATTACATAGGAATATCAATTTATACTGATGTATTCCCAATTTCAAAATTATTAATTAATTTAATCAGAGATATAATACCTGATGCTAAAATCATAGTCGGTGGGCCACATGCAACATTGTGCCCAGAGGATTTTTTGACAATTTCAGATTATATAGTATTAAATGAAGGTGAATTTGCTGTATTAGACATTATAGAGGGCAAAGCAAAAAAAGGAATATTACAAGGAAATAGGATTTGCGATCTGGATTCTATGCCTTTTCCTGCCATTGATAAACTCTATGGCATTGAAACATACACCAAGAGAGATTTATCCATTATTATTAGCGGAAGAGGATGCCCAAATAAGTGTAAATTCTGCAATTCGTATGATTTATGGAGCAATAAGCTTATTCGCAAAAGTCCTAATTATCTTATAAAGGAAATACAAAATGTAAGAAAAAACTACAACGTTACAGATTTCTATATTACGGATGATATATTCACTTATAATGAAGGATGGTTAAATGAGTTTTGTAATTATGCCAAGCAAATAGAAATTTCCTGGAGATGTCTTTCTCACATAAATTATATTGATAGCAAACGTGTTGACATTATGAAGGATTCTGGCTGTAGAAATATAAAGTTTGGTATAGAATCTGGTTCACAAAGTATTTTAGACAAAATTGATAAAGATTTGAAGGTTGAAAAAATTTTAGAAATTAGTCATATGCTTCAAGAGAAATGCATGGACTGGTCTGCGTTTTTTATTATCGGATTCCCTGGTGAAACAATCAATGATATTAAAAAAACACAAGATTTAATAAAGAAAATATCAGCTAAAAGTATAACAGTCAATATCTACACACCACTTCCTAAAAATCGTCTTGGCACTAATTGTGATTATACCTTAGGGAAATATTCATTTCATAGCCCATACAATAATTTTACAGGTTGTATAGATGACGAGACTTTTAATGAACTTATTTGTGAAACTCTCGCCATGGTGAACACTGCTTACAATGAGCATGTTACAAATAAACAGCATTAGAGAAAGGGTATTTATTATGTTTACTCAGAATAGAAAAACAACTTATGTATTTGGTGATAATATATCAGATATAATGTTTTCTACTGTTGGTCCAGATGAAGAAGTCTTTTCTTGGCGCACAGCTAAACCCACAGAACAATCCTCTGGTGCAAAACTTTTATATAATATTTTAGCTAGACTTGATAGTCTGGCTGATTCAAGTCAAAAGTATTCTACTGTTGATTTAGCTTATGATGATCCTAACCTTGAATCAATTACAGAATGGAGTTCAAAAGATACTAAAAAATACTATTTAAAAAAGCACCTTTGTTTTTTCGATCTTGATTGTAAAAAACAAGTACAAAGAAGCGCAAATCAAATAAATTCCGACTCACTACCAGATACAAACATATTTACTGTATTCAATATGAGTGATGATTGTGTTTATTGGGATGAAACACTTGTGTCCAAAATTAATGAAATTAGGAGTTGTAAACCAAAGGATGATGTATTAATTTTTTTACGCAGTAAGTTCACAGGGGATGAAAAACCTACTGAATTTGCAAGTAGATACATGACGGGTAAAGATTCCCTAGCGCCAAATACAATATTGATGCTCAATATAAATGATTTAAAATCGGGCTCTTTTGAAATTCGAGAGAGCATATCCTGGGAACAGATGGCGAATGAAACATATAGATGTCTCACAAAAATCTATAATTCTATGGATATGCCATACAAAAAAATAATTGTATCATTTAATCATGAGGGTTGTCTTATATTTGATGGCGAAGGTAGTAACGAAGCTGTCTCAGAAAACATATATAAACACTGCCTGCTTTATTATCCAGACGAAATGGTTGGAGATTATGTTAAGAATGGTAAAAGAGATGTTATATGTCAGATTACAACAATTATGGCATCTGTTATATGGGAGATAAAGAATTATGGTTACTCAGAAGAGAACTTAAACTTGGGGGTATGCAGTGGTTTAAAACTTATGAGATATCAAATAGATATTGGTTTTAGTGCAAATGACACTGAAAATGATAAGGCCTTCGGATACCCACTTGAAGAAATTGCAAAAAAAATATACGAGAAAATTGATGATAAAAAAGAGCTCTGTTCCAGAATAATTGAATGCCCACACAATTCTCCAAGATTAATTCAGGACTCAATATTAAATGATATAGTATTATCAAATACTGATATTGATAAAGGTGAAACAGCAATCGATGGTGCATTTAAAATATGCAAGGAAATTGTTCAATATGGCAGTAATCCAGTTTCAAAAAAAGATCTTTGCGGAAAAGAAATTCCGTTTTTGTCTATCGGTAAATTAATAGTATACGACAAAGAGGAAATTGAAAAGTACCGCGAAATATACAACATCTTGAAGCTTTATGTAAACAGTAATACTAATAAGCCGCTTTCAATTGGGGTCTTCGGCTCACCAGGTTCCGGTAAATCTTTTGGTGTTAAGCAACTTATTAAAATTATTGACTCGAACTCAATTATTCTTGAATTCAATTTATCTCAAATGAGAAATATTAATGAGCTAACGGCTGCTTTTCACCAGATCCGGGATGCCAGTATAAAAGGAATCCTCCCGATTGTCTTTTGGGATGAATTTGATAGTTCCTTTGAAAAAGACTCCCTTGGTTGGTTAAAGTATTTTCTTGCGCCAATGCAGGATGGTACATTTCTGGAAAATACGATTGAGCATACAATCGGTCGAGCAATTTTTATTTTTGCTGGTGGAATATATCCTGATATGGAGCATTTTAGTTGTGAAGATAATAGGGATAAACACAAGGAAAGAAAATTAGGTGATTTTTCCAGCAGATTGAGGGGCTATATTAATATTGGCAGTGTAAATCCATCGGAGAAAGATGACTTCCAGTATATATTTAGGAGAGCGGTATTAATTCGTTCTATAATTTGTCAAAAACTACATATTAGTGAAGACAAAGAATTAAAGATTAAAGCTAACACGCTACAGTCTATGCTTAAGGATTATATTTACATCAATGGTGCAAGATCAATCGAAGCTCTATTACAGAGAATTGATATTACCCCTGACAGAATTGTAAATAATTCAAATTTACCAAGTGAAAAGGATTTAACCCTGTATATAAAATGCAACAACTAAAAACATAACTTTCGTACGTGAAACCCCCCCTTCGTTTTAGCCAGTGCGCATGTGATAAATAATATAAAGTATAGTCCATAGGATAACATATGAGTGAAAAGTACATATTCGATAATGCAAAATCAGATGCTTTTACTGATTTTGTAATGATAAATCTTTCTCTAATGATTCCAAACTTAAGCCTGTAAGGTCAGAAATATGAAGGAAGCCTCCTATACAGGCATTAAACCTGACAGGAGGCTTCCTCTCTATTCCGATACAAACTGTACCGCAGCATCTCTTGCTATAACATATGGGCCCGGATTGTCTACTGCAAATACGCTTACCGACATTGACAGTATAAAGATTATTGCCAGTGAATCAATACCCTCAATGATAAGGCTCTTGATTACAGAATAATCTTCTATCTTGCAAATCATTACTAAACGCTACACAAATTTCCATATTTTGTCCCTCCGTTGCCTTACCTGGTAAACCTTTTTCTCACTCTGCATATCAAGTGCAGAAGTGGGTTCCTCAATTACAAAATGTGAAATAAAAAGTGTCAACAATTGAAAAGAGCCGGATTGCTCCGGCTCTCCAGTGTACATAAAAAAAAATACAACTAGAACAGGTGATATTGGGATTAATGTACACTAAAGTAAATATATCATACTTCCATATAATATACAATACTCTATTTAATTGTAATTATGGATGGTTGAATGAAAAACTAAATTCCACTTTTGAAAACTTAAAGTAGAATTTACTCTTGCATAAATTCCATTTCATACTGTACTTTATCCGACTAACTCCTTTAAAATAAAGATGGTTT